>MKWU01000134.1_pt1 | contig 133084 bp, 116 predicted proteins | sample 809101 | NCBI WGS metagenome assembly MKWU01 (sample SAMN05860141, study PRJNA318959) | sponge metagenome | host: Aplysina aerophoba | place: Slovenia: Piran, Adriatic Sea, Gulf of Piran | collected 2013-05-07
AACCACCACGTCGCCGCAGCAGGCGGGAGGTGAGGCCTAGCAACCACCATCGGGAGAGACCACGTCCGCCTCCGAGTGGCCTAGTCTTAGACCGATCAACTGGCCTAGATCAAGAGCGATCAAAACACTGCTCCGTCTGCTGCTCTTGGCGGCGGCGAGTCACGTGACAAGAGTCCATCGCTCGACAGGAGGCAGGCGCACTGCCCAACTCTTCGGCCAAGGCCAACGTGCGCAGACGAAAGCGGTAGACTGCGTATCCGGGGTCCAGCGCGGCGAACCTCTCGATGCTTCACACACAGCAAGATCGTCGCCTGACTGCTTACACTTCCCAGCTCACGCCTGTCGTCAATACCTGGAGATTGAACGAGCTGGCCTTCGGATATTCAAGGTCACAGCAACGACTCTCAGGCGAAACATGAGTCGTCACTTGCCTTGTCTTTTGCACTCGCAATTCGCCTGCGCAGAACCCACAGATTGTGAAATCCTCGACGTCGATTACGGTTGTTTCCACGAAAGATCACTACCTCGACACCCAGTTCTTTGCAAACCGGGCACGGGCAGCGATCCCAGGGTCGTTGACGCAAGAGATCTCGATAGAGTTGCTCTCGCTGGCTCGCACTTCGTTCATAGGTCCGGGAGCCCAGCAAGGTGTCGTAGGCCTTGATCCGTTTCATCGTTTCCCGCTGGCCAAGCTTACGCCGCGCGAATGCTCGCACTGCACTGAGTGCTTCATGCTCCGCCTCTCGTAAGTCGCCGAATGTCGCCTCGCTTCGGGCAACCAGCGAACCACTCATTGCCCGACCTGTGGTTGCCAAAGGAATTCGAATGGCTGCAAAGGCCCCTCCATCCTCGGTATAGTAGTTGTCCTTTGCCGCAAGCCAGGCTTGCCGTAACGGTGCTGCACTATCTGCACTTTCGATGCCTAGGTCGAGAAGGATCTGCAAGAGAGAAGCCCGTGCTACGCCAAAGACGTGAATGGCGGCTCGGCCGGCGACAACTTGGGCTACCGCACTGAGGATCATTGAGATAGTCCGCGAGTTGCTCCGGGCGAGTCCACCAATTGCGATGTAGTCATAGCCCATCTCGACAAGGGCTGCCGCCGCCTCAACATAGGTTTGCGCATCCCAGCCCTGGGCTGCTCCAACAGGACTAAAGCTAAGTTCGCCTTCGCGATGCAGTCGAAGAAACTCCTCGGCGTTGCGGAGCGTCAAGTCGTATCTGTGGTGACGCTGATCCTCGAACTCGGGTAGTACTATGTGATCGACGGAGACACCGTAGTCGAAGCCCAATCGTTCGTAGTAGTCGAGGATTTCGTCAGTAGTGAACACGGGATCGCGCCGATCGAGGTATCCGAAGGCACCGCAGTCGCCGAATAGCTCGAGGTCATCAGACATCCGCAAGTATGTACGCATACCTACCTGCTCAACGCGCTTCCGCTTCCGCCCCGCCTGGTCGAGCGCCATGCGCGAGACAAGGATCCCGTCGTAGACTGGCTCTTCAAACAGTTCGTGGGCATAGAGATCGTCCCGATAAGGATCGCGCCCCAGCGTCAACCGATCGGTCAGGAAGTCATACCCTGGATCGACTCGATCGTCCCAGTCTGGAAGGAAGAACTTCACGTCACCTCTCCCGCGCTACCCCATGCGCGTAGCGCAGTAGAAAGCCCGTCCAAGATGACCTCATCAACAAATGCCGAAAAACGCGCTGCGCCGACCTCTCTAGAAGTCACGTGCAACTCACGGGCTTGAGTTAGCCCGCAAGGAACGATTGGTGCAGATTGATGTCGACTTCCGAACGCGGGAGAAGTGAAGTACAACTGCGTCCTTGGCCGGTGGAATGGCGCTCCAGCAGCGTGCAAGTACACCAGAGGCAGTACGAAGAGCGCCACGTGAAAGTCCGCCAGTTGTTCCTGGAGTGCGCGTGGAATTCCTAAATCTCGACCCAGTTGACTCGCAGATCCAGAACCAAGTCGATTGAAGGTCGCCTCGTAGGCTTGGAGCTCAGAGTGCTCACCGACCAGTCCGCAACCTGCTGACATGATCGACCAGACGACCGCCTCGCGTGCATCGCTGGCACGCCAACGATCAATCGCCTTACGTATGCGAACGTGCGCCCGACCCGTGTAAAGTTCGCGCGCCGGCAGAGTGTCCCCAACTAGGTCTAGCGCGCAGTTTCCTTTCGCCTTCCGCTTGGAGCAAGCACTAACCACGAGGACGCGAGGAGCTTCAGCCGTTGCGGGCATCAATGCCGTCACCGTCCGCAATGGTCATTGTCAGGCTTAGCGGCCACGTTCATCCCCCCAGAGCAAGATGTGCATCCGGGTTGAGAATCGGTAGCCCTGCCTGGCGCAAACCTCTGCGAGCCAAGCCGACCGATCTCCGAGTTCGACTGCGGTAGTGCCCTGGGGCATCAGGATCACCCGGTCGCGTGGAATCCTGTAGTGATGGACGAGGGTTGCCACCTCTTCAAGGTCGGTAGGGGCATCGATCACAAACTTGAACCACGCTTGCTCTGTGCCGGCGAACCAGCGAAGCGGCCTATCAACTAATCGGCGGTCGAGCGCGTTTCCCGAGTTGAAGAGCTTCGGCGAGACATTCCACTGGGCGACCCGCTCCTTCAGAGCGATCTGAGGCTCCAGTGTGCCGTTCGTCTCAATCTCTATGCGATATCCAGCCTGCACGAGCGACTCAGCCACCACGGAGAGTCCGTGCTGTTGAAGCAGCGGTTCTCCTCCCGTAATGACGACGTTCTCAACACCGAGTTCGGTGACCAGCCAAACAATCTCAGCGCTCTCGACGCCGACTATCTCGGAATTCGGGTCGTAATGCTCCCAGTCCCAGGTGTATCTCGTGTCGCACCAGGCGCACGAGAGGTTGCACAGTGAAAGCCGTACAAATGTACTTGGTCGACCCGCCGAGTTACCTTCACCTTGGATCGAGGCGAATACTTCAGGCTCGCCGGACGGTAGACGGGCTATCTTGAGCGATGTCATGTCAGTGTAGGTGCCGGATCTAAGATGCCTGCTTCCTCGAACCCTTTCGCTCGCAAAAGGCAACTGTCGCATCCGCCGCAAGGCGCGGGCCCACCCTTGTAGCAACTCCATGTAAGGTCAAGTGGCGCACCAATCCTAACGGCGTGGCGAACGATCTCTGCCTTCGTCATCTGGAGCAGCGGTGTCTCAATCTTGAACGGCACACCGTACTGAGTTCCGATTTTGCTTCCGAGGCGGAGCGTTTCAGCCAAACTTCGGTAGAACTCCGGTCGACAATCTGGATAGCCGCTGTAGTCAATGGCGTTCGCCGCAATGAAGAGCGCGGCGCGCATTGACTCAGGAGACGCGCTCTTGGCTTCCAGAACATGGAGCACGTGGCTCTCGAGGTAGGCCGAGGCAAGGCTGAGCAGGAAGGTATTCCGCATCGGCACATAGGTGATCGGGATGTCGGTCGCCATCTCTTCAGGGGTGCGTTCTGCCGGGATCGCGAATCGCTCCGGGTTGGTGAGCGCCGAGTACCAAGCGAGTCGGCCGAAGAACGAAACGTCTACGACTTCCTGGTGGAGGCCGAGCGTCGCTGCCACGGTCGCAGCCGCGTCCAGCTCTCGACTGTGAAGTTGACCGTAATGAACCGTTACGGCGATCAGATCGTATCCGTCACGGACCGCCTGTGTTGCGACAGTCGTCGAGTCCAACCCCCCGGAGAGGAGGACGACTCCGAGGTTCCTTGTCATGGGAGCGCTCCTTCATCGTCTTGTTCCTTATCTGGACGGTACTCCGCGTACTGGCCTGCCTCCCAGATACGGACGGATTGTGGTTCGCAACTGATTTCGGATTGCATCACCTGAAACAGGACGCACGCCATGACTTCGGCGGAGGGGTTGAGGCCTCGGAAGAGATAGAGCTTGCTCTCAGAAACCACCCGGAGCGCGGTTATAAGCACCTGGTCTCGGTCGTTCAACAGGAATGCGTGATCCCAGTGAGTGTCGATCCAGCGCTTCAGTGGCTGTTTGATGTCGCCGAAATCTATGGCAAGGCCAAGGTCGTCCAGTTCATTGCAGCGGACAAAGACCTCGGCGCGGTATGTGTGGCCGTGTGGGGAGGCGCACTTGCCGTCGTATCCAAGAAGGCGGTGTGCTGCATCGAATGAGACCTCGACCCGATTCACGTACACAACTGCCTCCTTACGTGCTGGGCCGGCTCCGCCTGGACGATGTTTTGGAAACGACTCGCCGCCCTCGCGATTGACCTCCGTTGACCTGATCGAGTCCAATCGTCTTGGCGAGTTCATCGGCAAGCAACTGGATAGATGTCGATGTGTTGTTCACACGACCGCCTTGTAGAGCTACGCTCTGCCACCGCGGGTTCGTGAGCCGCCAGTCCACCACAGAGTGTCCATCTTCAGTTTTAGCGCTTATGCGCATTAGCAGTTGTTGCCAGTCTAACGGAGCTTGAGTTCTCGCCCTGCGCGCCAACTCGGCAAGCGCACGCTGGGCGACGCCGTGACCAGAGAGCTCCCGCTGACGCAGATACGCGGGATGTTCCTCATTGTCACGCACCATCCGCCAAGCCGGAATCGCTTCCGTGAAACAGTCAATCACAGTCACGAAATCCGAAGTATGGCACATTTCTTCCTCGTCACTGATGTCGCCCTGCAAATCACCGAGCACTGTGCGGGTCATCTCATATAGCGTGGACAATGTCATGAACTGGCGTGCGTTCGCGGAAAGGCTAGTGCTCTCGAAGTTCATCCGCCCATGCAGCAATGGAGACTCCTCGGCCACTTTCTTTGCAATGCGGGCGTGTGGATCACGGTGCGCAAAGAGAAGAGAGATGGACTTTGAGGGGGTCTTCGCATTGCGATTGAGGTCACTGAAGAGTGTCTGCGACTTCGCAATGTCCGCGAATGGCACAAGGATCAGAGCAATGTGCTCACCAGCCAACTCAGGCCGTTGACGGATCGCCATTTCGATAGACTTGAGGCGGTGCTGTCCGTCAAGCGCATAGAGCGCTTCTGTTCCGTCCAAGGTCAACTGCCCAAACTCGATACCACCAGGGAACTGCGCAGACGATTGGAAAGTGAACCCGCACTCGCCGTTGTGATGCGTCATGCGAACCTCGACTGTCAGCGCTGAGTAGAAGTGGTCATCGGTCGCAACCAGGTATGGGACCATCTCTCGCTCAACACGCTGGACATTGAGCTTTCGCTGCATCTTGAGTTCTGGAGGAGTCTCGGAAGTCCAGGCATCCACTTCTTCGGCGTAGTCAATCATTCGGGCCGCTTCGCCGAGGGTCATAACTGACACGAAGTACTCCGTGACGCCAATTCGCGCGCGTATTGCTGGGATGTACGTCGCCATCTCAACTCTCTCTGTCCTATGTCTACGAAGTTACGTGTCGTAACTCGTCTCTGCGGGACGTAACGATGGAATCCGATGTCAGGGATTGTCTCATAAATCTGCTGCGTCGACAAGGACCATCCTGTAGCCGCAGGTGGCTTTTCAAAACACTCGCGAGTGAGTAGGACAGGGTAATGCGCGTCACGGCCAGAAATCGCGGAGAAGGCTGACCATCTTGGACCTTGGCGAATGCGCAGGTGGGTGGTGCTTGTCGCACTTGCCGAGGTTTCGATCCGACTACTGAAACCGCGTGATTAGTCCCCGAAGGCGGCACAAGGTTGTTCGTGTTCTACTTTCTTCCGAACTCGAGGGTTTCTGGTGCGGTATCGAACTCTAATCTGTTCGACCTCCAGAAAGGCATCGACTTGTCACTCGCTCCCGTGACTTAGGCGACTTCGTCGGCAGAGCGACGGCGATCCTTCGTTCGGAGCACGAGCAAACCGCGCATTTGAGATGCGCTCCCTTTAGCAGGCTGCTGAAGTATCGACGGGCGCAGCCCGATCACGCCGTGATTGGCGGTTGTTCCGTCGCCAACCGCGGACAACGGTTAGGGTCTTGTGGCCTGAAGATGCAAGGTCTGACCGCGGTTCCGACGCCTGAGGCCGCTTCGGTTCCGTCCGGCTATGCAGCTGCCACCTCGATGTTGGTCAGGCGGGTGAGGTTGTAGGCGGCGGCGGTCACTTCGAACCAGAGTTTGTTGCGGGCCTGTCCGAGGAAGCGCAGCTTGCCGCCGGCGCCGACGGTCTTGATCCAACCGAACACCTCTTCGACCCGCCTGCGCCAACGTTGACTCTGGCGGTACCCCGGATGTTGGGTCGTGCGACCGTCGATTTGCGCTGCGCCGCCCGCGCTCGTTCTGGGCGAGATGGGGCGTCACCCCCAGCGCGCGCAGATCCCAGACGCAGTCGAGCGTTTCGTAGCCACGGCCGGAACCGAGCATCGCCGGTCCGCAGACACTGCGCTCCAGCATCGCCAGCGCCACGTCTCTTTCGGTCTAGCCAGCGACTTGGGTCAGTTCGAAATCAACGCCCAGGCCGTGGCGGTTCGCAGTCAGCAAATGAGTCAGGTAACAGATCCGCGCCTCTGGATCGGTAACCCTTCGTGCGTTTTACTGTAACGACGCTCACCTTTCGAGATAGCGTGCCTGGTTGCTTCCGCTTCCTTTGGAGTAGTCGCTCGTCGCGCAGGTTTTGGCTCTTGCGGAGGTGCGTATCCTTGTTCAATCGCCAACACCCGATCAGGCATGTGGACGCAATTGGTGCCACGACTGAAGCACATTGGAGACTCGTTTCGAATGGGTAGTGACAATGCACCCCGCCAATAGCTCAGACGTCGTCGCCGAGGCCATCCAACAGGCCGATGAGTTGGCCCACCAGCAGACCGATGGCAAGTGGTTGGAGGGCATCACGACCTTGGCGGGCCCTGCGATTCGCGAATGGGACCTAGCCGATTGCCACCTCTGGTCAACCTGGCCGGACCGTGAGCAGCACTTTCCCGGCACGACCAATCAGGATGTCGGGATCGATGTCGTCGGCATCCGACGCAGCGACGGTGGCTACGTTGCCATCCAGTGCAAGTCCCGCAAGCTGGATGAGCGAGGCATTGGCGCTCCGATTAGCAAGGAAGAGACTGACAAGTTTGCAGCTGCCTCCGCGGGCGACTTCTGGGCCGAGCGCTGGATCGTCACCAATGGTGCAAACCCGTTGACCGACCAGGCTCGACAGTCGCATTCGATGTCCGGCACGATCAAACTGGTCAACATCGTCAGCGACCTGCGCCAGCAACGGGGCACGTATGGAGGCGATGAATGTCTGCATTGCTCTGATCCCGACAATGCGGACCTCATCCAAACCAAGTCATGCATGCAGGACGAAGCCGTTCAGGAGAGCGTGCGTATTCTGCGCGAACACGCCATATCAGACAGCGGCGGGCTGCCAGTCGGCCAAGCGCGCGGGCGCATCATCCTCCCCTGCGGTACGGGCAAGACACGAATCTCGTTGCGAATCGTGGAGCAACTGACGCTTCAAGGCGAACTCTCTGTCGTGCTCTGTCCGTCGATTGCACTTGTCGCCCAGATTCGGCGCGAGTATCTTCAGCACGCCACATCAGACCTTCGTGTGCTCGCCGTCTGCTCCGACCAAACCGCCGGCTTTGACCCGAAGAAGGAAGATTCCCGGTTCAACTCGGACGACCCCACCCTTGACAAGAGCAATGTCAGCGCCTCTGTCGTCAAGGGCATGGTCACGACAGATTCTGCCGAGATTGCCGATTGGATCGATCAGGGGCGCGGTGGCGAACAGATCAGCGTCATCTTCGGCACCTACCAAAGCGGCAGCCGCGTCGCGGAGGCGCTCAAGGCGACCGGAGTGAAGGTGAGCGTCCTGATCGCCGACGAAGCTCACCGCACCGCCGGTTTGCGCCGGCAGGCCAAGACCGACGAGCAGCGCCTGCGTGACTTCACGCTATGCCATGACAACGACGCGTTTCCAGCTACCTACCGCGTGTATCAGACGGCAACGCCGCGGATCTACGACACCAAACGCGTTCGCGGCGATACGCCGTCGGACTGGGTAGTGCGGACGATGGACGATGAGCAAACATTCGGTGTCGAGCTGTATCGCAAGAGCTACGTCGAGGCTGTAGAGAACGAGTGGCTCTCCGACTACCGCATCATTGCACTGGGAATCAACGATCCCGAGGCGTATCAGCTCGTCAATCAGTTGGCGCAGGACACGAAGAGCAAGGGCAGACGCAAGCTGACTTCAGCCGATTACCTGCGCGGACTGGCCTTCGCATTGGCCATGGGCGGCGCCACACATGGAAGACGTACCGGCAGTGTTCCGATCCAGTCTTGCATCGCCTTCATGAACACCGTCGACAAGTCCAAGAACATGGCAGTCGATCTTCAGACGAAAGCGGTCAGAGACTGGCTTCAGAACTGGTTGCACGACAACCGGAACGGGCAGCGGGCCGCCGACTATCGACTGGAACACCTCGACGCGACGAGCAGCGTCGCGACGCGTGACAACGCCAAGGACAACCTGGCTCTGGGCACAGCTGATCAGCCAAACGGGATCATCAACGTTGGTATCTTCGGCGAAGGGACGGACTCGCCATCGCTGAGCGCCGTCGCGTTCCTGGAGGCGCGTAAGAGTCCGATCGACGTGATTCAAGCGGTCGGTCGGGCGATGCGCACATCACCAGGCAAGCAGTTGGGCTACATCATCTGTCCAATTCTGATCTCGCCAAACGTTGATCCGGAGACGTGGCTCAGCACCAGCGGACCAGAAGAAGGATGGCAGGAGCTCGGTCAGATTCTGCTCGCCCTGCGGGCCCACGACAGTCGCATCGAAGACAATCTCTCCGACCTGATGGAGCTCCACGTTCCAACAACACCGGCCACGGTGCAGACAATCGTGGCGGTCGGCGACGATGACAAGAAGCGCGTCGAGTATCGGCAACACACGGGCGCACCGGGCACCGCCGAGGCGGCGGTTGAGCGCGTGATCGAGGGAAGGAGCACGCTCAAGCGTGAGTTCGAGCCCCTCTCAGACCCGCCAGAATCACCCGCGCCCGCGCAAGCACAGGACATCTACGGGGAAACACAGGCAACTGGACTGGTCGCGACGACGTCGAGTGACATGTTTGCCGAACCGCCGACGAACAACTATGAGCCGACCCAGATCATCGCAGGGAAACGACATGACGACGGCAGCATCGAGATTCGCAGGGACTGCGTCTCGCGTGCGAAGCCCAAATCAGATGGCGCACGCGGGCAGGTCGATCTCGAGAAGTCGAAGCGCAAGGCGCGAGAGATGATCAATCGCGGCACGGGCATTCGGGTGCAGACGCCCGTCAAACCGCGCCGTAGGCGCAAGACCATCGACGAACTCGCTGAGCAGTCGGCGCTACAGATGCTCGACCTGACCGGCCTCTCAGAACATGGCAACGCGATCCGCATGAATCTCCTCGTCAAGTCGGGCCTGACCGATAACCGCGTCTTGCGCGACCTCAACATCCTGGAGGCAAGCGTCAAGGAAGCGGCCTTCCACATGCGAGCCGATGAACTCGAGCCGACGCTCGACCGGCTGTACGGACTGCACAATCTCAAGCAGGGTGACGCCAAGAAACAGGCCGATGGCTGCACCATCGCCGCCTTGTTGATGATGAACGCAGCCATGCTGCATCAGCGCATTGCCCAAGGCGGCTGGCTCTCGGGCGTGAGTCATCTGACGGTGGTCAAGAACGAAGTCAACGTCGTCCGCCGGGTACGGCGGGAGTGGGAACGGATCATGCGCCACGACTTCCGGCCCGTGCTTGAGCCGGCTGTCGCGGTGATCGAAGCGGTTGAGGATCAAGGTAAGTTGGCCGGCCTCGAACGCGCTCTACGCCATATCGCAGCCGAAGCAGAGCGGATTGCGGAGACCTACGCCGACATGGGCGCCGACCACGCAGGGCCGCTGTTCAACCGGGTGATGGGCAATCAAGCATCGGATGGCGCGTTCTTCACTCGACCCACAGCAGCATCGCTAGCCGCGCGGCTCACGCTCGACGCCTGCGAAGATGGCGATTGGACAGATCTGGATGTCTGGCGCGAGCACAAGACGGTCGATCTGGCCTGTGGTTCGGGAACACTGCTGGCCGCGATGCTGACCGAAATGAAGCGCCGCGCCCGTGAAGGAGGCGTCTCCGAACCGGAATTGGCCGAGTTACAGAAGCTGGCGGTTGAAGAGACGATCAAGGGCCTCGACATCAATCCGGTCTCGCTGCAGCTGGCCGCATCGCAGCTCACTGCCGGCAATCACGACATCCGCTACCGGCAGATGGGTCTGCACCTGATGCCATACGGACCATCGCCCGATGATCCTTCGCGCGTGCAAGCAGGCACGCTTGAGCTGCTGAGCCAGAACGCGATAGTTCCGCGGGAATCGGAGCTTGACCTCGCTGACGATGGGATCTCATCCAAGCTGGTTTGGGATCAGCCTATTGACGCGGAGCTTGAGGATGCCGTCGACGCCGTCCGAAACGCTCGCATTGTGATCATGAATCCGCCATTCACGAACCGCTCCAATATGGGGCAGAAGTTCCCTTCGCAGACCCAGCAATCGCTGCGTTCCCGTACGGATGGCCTTGAGGCAATGCTCGTTCGTGGTGACGCCGAGTTGTCCGGGTTTGTAGACAAGAACGCTATTGAGCCATTGTTTGTCGGTCTCGCAGAGCGATGCCTTGATGCCTCAGAGGCCACTCTGGCGATGATTGTCCCAACGGTTGCGCTTACAGCCCCCTCGGCAATCCGCAAGCGAACAGTGCTTGCCGAGCGGTTTCAGATTCACACGATCGTGACTTCCCATCGTCCAGGCCAGATCAATATGAGCCAGAACACGAGCATCAATGAAAGCGTTCTAATCGCGACCCGACACCCGGATCCGAAAACCTCGACTCGCATCGTTAGCCTTGACCGAATGCCGGTCGACGAGGGAGAGATAGCGTCTCTGCACGAACGTCTCTTGGGTTGCCGAAGGTCCCATTGACGACGGCTGGGGTGAGGTGTCGCAGTGGCCGGCAGAGCGCATTTCGCGCGGCGATTGGACAGCTGCAATCTGGCGTTCCCCCGAGTTGGCGGAAGCGGCAGCCAGGCTTGCGGAGGATTGTCAGCTGATGTCGATCGAGCAACTCGGTCTGCAGTTAGCAAGGACAGAACGAGTGTTGGGGCCGGAGTACGTTGACACCGTCCCGGGGGCGGTAGGCAGTGTCTCCGTCGTGAACTCTAAGGGTGCTGACGGTCAAACAACGATTCGGGCACGACCGGACACGCATCGTGTACGGCAAGCACAGTCAAGCGGCATCCAGCAGAGCGATTTAGAGACCCCGACCGAGAGGGACCAACTGCGTGAGAAGGCGGGGTTCCTGTTGATCACGGCAGGACAGCGAAACAACACCGCACGACTAACGGCAGTCGCCAGCGAACACAAACACATCGGTGGGGGCTGGATGCCGGTCGCGGATTTGGGAGCGCGCGAGGCAAAAGCGATGGCCTTGTTCCTCAACTCCACAGCGGGACGGTTACAACTTCTGAGGAATATGGGACGTACACGAGAGTTTCCCCTCTACAGGGCAGCCGGTCTCAAGAACATCTGCATCCCGGACTTGTCTGCAGAAGGAATCATGGGAACCCTCGCAGCCTGCTGGGAGCTGACCAAAGACGAGTTCGTGCCGCAGTTCCGCGATGGTGAGTGCGAGGTACGACGTCTTTGGGACGAAGCCGTCGCCGAGGCAATGGGCTGGGATCCCGAAGAACTGACCCGCCTGCGTCTGCTGCTCCATCGCGAGCCCCACGTTCGTGGATTCGGTTACAACCAATTTCAGGACAGCGGAGAGTGAGCACCGCTCTCAGCCTTCCTGGCTGGCTATCCTAGAGTTCAGAAGAGGTCCCAGATGGCAAAGATGCACAGCATCGTGGTCTCCGTCGACCACGAAACGCACCGACGGGCGCAACTCCGAGCCCGGCAGCTCAGTGTTACGGTTCCTGAATTCGCCCTGGCTGCTCTGCTGAACGCTGTGGACATTGCGGACCTCACCGTGGACGCCTACAGCCGTTCCGACGGCGACGAGGAAGGCGGTATCAATAGACTCATTCAGAGAATTCGTACCGCACATCCTGACTTTCGCGCCTCGGACAGCTTGAGCCGGGATCAGCTCTATGAACGAACTGTGCGAGACCGAGGCTGAACTGAGTGCCTCGCTTCGTCGACACGAACGTGCTGGTGTACGCCGTCAGTTCAGCGCCAGAGGAGGCCGAGAAGCAAGCGGCTGCTCAGCGCCTCCTGGGTTCGGTTGACCTTGTCCTGTCAGTGCAAGTGCTGCAAGAGTTCTATCATCAGGTCACGCGGCCAAGTCGGCCCGGCAGGTTGTCGCACGAGTCGGCGATCCAGTTTGTCGAAGAGCTGTCCAAGCGGTTTGTGCTTCCGGTGACCGTTGACCTGTTCCGTTCCGCTACCGCGATCAGCCAGCGCTACCAGATCTCGTATTGGGACGCGGCGATCATCGCCGCGGCCGAAGCGATGAGCTGTGACGCCGTCTATTCCGAGGATCTCAACGCCGGTCAGGACTACGGCGGCGTTCAGTTGATCAACCCGTTCTCAACGCATCGATGAGATTCGCGCCGCCGACAACATGGGCTGCGATTGCGGCGGCTACCGGTTCGGAATGAGGTCGCGCACTGCCTCGACAACCATTGGTTCCAGCCGAGACATTCACAATTCCGCCCAGACTTCAGCGCTCCAAGTCTCATTCGATGTTCGCGTCGACGCCTTCCTGAGGTTCAACAGGCTCGTCGCGCTCGAGAGCACCGGCACCGGGATTCCGGCCGCGGGTCGGCCTGACCGGAACGGCCCGCGCACGACTGAGTCCATGCTGCTCTGCGATGGCAATCTCCCGTTTCCTCAACAACCAAATCACTCAACGTAGATGCAGGCATGCCGGTGCTCCGGCCCATTATGATCGCGTGCAGGCAGCAATCGGAGCGGCACACCAACAGTCGCCATTGTCTTGGGCCTTAAGTCTCCTCGGAATTCTCAGGCTAGGGCTTGCGCTTGCTGCGTGTCCTCCCGGGCTTGGACTTGGTCATTGGGACTTCGGACATCTCCGCTTGCCCTTGGGTTTCCTCGGTCCGCGCGTGTTCGGCGATGATCTGCTCCAGCCCCCGCTTGCGCTCGAGGCTGGGCCTCAATCTCCTCCGCCGGGGTAGATAGGATTCCGCCTCCCCTCTAATCCGCGCGGGCAGTTCCAGATCGCCGAATGCGGGCTTGCGCCCGGTCACTGAGAACGCCGGCAGGGTGTCGATGCCGACCGAAGGGCTGACGCAGCAATGGTGTCTTGGCTGTCCGACGAGGTCGTCCTTGGAGGTCAGCTGGCGCCCCAGCTCCCAGGTCAACTCACGTGCGTCTGCGCCGGCGACCTGGAACACGGCCAGGCAGCCGACCTTGGCCAGCAACGTGTCGCGTATCGTCGGCGAGAGCGTGTCAGCTTGGACATGCTCCGGGTGGCGAACAGGAACGAGGCGCCGTGCTTGCCCAGTTCGGAAAGCATCGACGCGAACTCAACCCCGGGAATCGTCTGCATCTCGGCGACCACGACCATCGCGCCCTGGCGCTCGGCCTGGGGCAGCCGCTCCAGCTCGCGGATGGTGGAATCGATCAGGTTGGGATGGAGGCGCCGACCAGGGCGGCCACGTCGCGCCCTACGGCGTCCTGGGCGGTCGAGACGAGCAGGATGCCGCCAAGTTTGGTTGAACTCGATAGTTGCGACCCAGTGTTCATTGGCGCCTGCGCTTCCCATCGGCTGCGCCTTCTATGAATCGTGCATTACGAATGTCGGACTGGCTGACTCCGACTCCCCATCGTCCAAGACGATGGACAGTGGCTTTAGGTCTCCTCTGAGTTCTCCGGTCGCGGGACCAACTTGCTGCGCTGTTTCCTGCGTTTGGTTGGCGCCGGCTCTGTAGGCACGGGCCGCGGCTCCTCCTCGGCGAGGGTCTCCGACTCTTTGCGGAACCGGTCCAGCAGCTCTTCAAGGTCCAGATGCCGCGCCCGAATCGCGTCGATTGGGGTCGTGTATTCGGATGCCGCCGCCCGGATCTGGGCGGCGAGCTCGGGCGTACCGAACTCCGGCTTGCGCACGGTCATCGAGAATGCCGGCAGGCGCTCGGTCCCGACCGAGGCGCGGACGTAGCAGTGATGTACCGGCTGTCCGACGATGTCGTCCTCCGTGAGGCGTTCGCGGCCCAGCTCCCAGACCAGCTCGCGTGCGTCGCGGCCCGAGACCTGGAAGACGCAGAGGCAGCCCACGTTGGCTAATAGCGTGTCGCGCAAGGTCGGCGAGAGGTCGTCCAGCTTGCGCAGGCTCTGAGTGGCGAGCACGAACGAGGCGCCGTACTTGCCCAGCTCGGCCAGCATCGACTCGAACTCGACCCCTGGGATCGTCTGCATCTCGTCGACCACGATGAGCGCGCCGCGCCGCTGTTCCAGGGGTAGACCCTCTTGCTCGCGGATCACCGAGTCGAGCAGGTTGAGCAAAGAGGCCCCGACCAGCGCGGACACGTCGCGGCCGACCGTGCCCTGCGCCGTCGAGACGAGCAGGATGCCGCCGTCGAGGATGGTCCGGCGCAGGTCAATCGTGGACTGAGGCTGCCCCAGGATCGCCCGGGCCCTGGTCGAGGTGGCGTAGTAGTTGAGCCGGGTTTGGACGGGGGCCAGCGCGTCAGCCTGGTACTCGCGTCGCCAGCCGCCGAAGTCGTTGGCCCACCACTGGAGCAGGTAGGGGTCGCGCAGCCTGGGCAGCACCCGGCTGCGGAACTTAGTGTCAGTGAGCAGGCGCAGCCCGTCCAGGATGGTGTACTGCTCCTCCGCTGCGACCTGGGGATGACTGTTGGCCTCGTGCAGGGTCTTGACGGTCTGTTCGAGGATCGACTGCATCCTCGGGCCCCATTGCTCCCACAGCCCGCGGGCGACGCGGACGACCGAGTCGGCAGTCCGGTCGCGGTCCGCGAAGATGCGCGTGTCGAGCAGGTTGATCCCCGGCGCCCGGCCTTGGTCGGCCAGGTCGATTAGGCGGACCTGACCGGCCAGGGACTCGGGAACCTGCTCCAGGAGCGCGGCGACGAGGCCCGGGTGCGGGTCGATCACCACGATCGCGTCGCGGTCCAGACCCTCGGCCTTCTGCTTGAGTTTGTGCGCGACGATGTGGCGCATCAGGGTCGACTTGCCCATCCGCGTGCGCGCCACGTAGAGGTGGTGGCGGCGCAGCAGATCCTCCGGAAACCGCACCTCCCGCGGCTGATCGGTGGTGGTCTGCCCGGTCAGCGCTCCCTCGCGCAGCACGCGAGCCGGCGGCGGCAGGACCTTCGAGCCCGTGCGTTCGACGTCGTGGGTCTCGTCGCCGGCGCCGGGTGGATGCCAGAGCGCGGCTACCTCGCGCACGCCGAGCACGCTGCGGCGTCCGAACAGGCCCGGCGGGCTGGGTTGTAGTGCGGTCGGCGGCTGTTCGAGCTCCTGCAGGGGACCGGCCTGGAATTGGGCGCCGGTCGGCAGGTCGTAGTGGCGGTAGGCCGCCGTGACCTGCTCCAGCAGCTCGGTCGCCCGGTCGGCGTTAGCGGTTGGAGGCAGGATGGCAACGATCTCCAGTTCGCCCTCGAAGGCGACGCGCGAGACCTTCTCCTTGATCAGCTGCGGGTCGTGCACGCGGCGGCGCGAGCGCTTCCAGCGCCGCCAGGCCCAGCTGCCGCCGATCAGCGCGACGGCGGCGCCCGCGCAGAGCGCGGCGAGGTTCCAGATCTCTCCCGCCTGGAGCCAGGTGTAGCCCTGAAAGGCGCCCAGTGCGACCAGACCGAGCACGGTTAGCGCCAACGGGTCGGCCCCGCTCTGAGGCTGCTCTGCGGAGGATGGAACGGCTCTTGTCTGTCCGGGCCGCTCGTGCGCTTTCTCCTGGTAGCCGCGCGACCAGTCCGGACCGAGCGAGCGCAGACGCAGCCGTGCGACGACCCGTTCTCCCTGCTTGAGCCCCGAGAGCGCGCCCAGGGGCGCGAGCAGGGGGTCGGAGCCGGGATCGAGCAAGTCGTCGTCGCGGAATACGCGCAAGGGCACGTAGTCGGGACCGCTGGAGCGCAGTCTCAGGCTCCAGGTTTGCTCGTCGTCGCTTGAGCGCAGTGGATCGTCCTGGTGAGACAGTTGGCGGATCCGGGCCTGGGGATAGCGGGCGTGGATCTGACCGGCGACGACCTCGCCCGCGAGGCAGCGGACCAACAGGGTCACGCCCCGTTCGTCGCCGGCCAGTTCGAGCGAGAACGGCTCGGGCACGGCGATCGACTGGAGCAGGTTCTCCACGCCCAGGAGCGTGCGCTGGCCGCTGCGCGGCGGCGTGACTGCCAGCAGCACCGGCTCGGATGGCCTGGCACGGCGCCCGAACGATTTGAATGGATTGAGTCTCATGGTGTAGTTGCTTTCAGTTGGTGGTTCTGGGATTGGTGGAGTTGACGGCTCAGTGCCGGCCCGGCCGCCACTCGATCACTTCGGTCTCCTCGGCCGTCGCCTCGATCCGGATCGGGAACCGTTCGCCCTTGGCCAGCAAGAGTCCATCGCCTCTGGGGCAGGAGACGAGCCAACGCTGCAGGTCCTCGGGCAGGTCGAACGCGTCCGCGACGGTAGAGATCGCAGCTGCGTCTTGCTGGAGCAGGAGCTTGAACGCGGCGTTCTGCAAGAGCGCTCGGCCGGAGTGCCCGGTGATCGTGCGCGAGTGGTCCTCCGAGAGCAGGTCCTGCACGTCCTGGGTGATGAACTGCAGGCCGAGGCGGTGCTTGCGCGCCCGCTTGGCCATCGAGACCATGAACGCGGCGCCCTCGGGATGCTGCATGATCGACCAGACCTCGTCCACGACCAGCAGGCGCGGACGAGGGTCGCGGGCGGCCGCCGCCCAGACGGTCTCGGTGCAGACCATCGCCGCCGCCGGTCTGAGTTCCGGTTCGAGCAGCCTGAGGTCGAACACCGTGACCAGGGCCTCGTTGTGCAGCAGGTCGTCGCCCTCGTCCGAGAGCAGGTGCCTGAGGCTGCCCGAGGCGAATGGGCGCAACAGCTTGGCCAGCCCCTCGGGATCGTCCCCCTCCAGGAAGCGGTAGAAGTCGCGGAACCCGGTGCGTTCCGAGGGCCGCGCGTAGTAGCTGGCCAGCGCGTGATCGAGCGCCGCCCGCCGCTCGGCCCCCAGCCGCTCGCCGACCATCACCTCGATCAGCCGCCTGAGCGAGCCGATCCGCTGGAGCAGTTCCTCCGGGTCGGTGCGGTCGAGCACGAACGGGTTCATGCCCTGACCCGCGACACCGGGCGAGAGCACCCGCCCGCCGGCCGAGCGGGCCATGTCGGCGTACTCGCCCTCAGGGTCGATCACGTAGGCGACCACGCCCCGGCAGATGCCGCGCAAGACGCCCAACTTGGTCGCAAACGACTTGCCCGAGCCGGACCGCGCCAGCACCGCTGTGTTGGCGTTGAGGTGGGTGCCGTCCCAGGGGTCGTAGACGATCGGGGCGCAGGCGCGCATGTCGATCCCGTAGAGCGCGCCCGAACGGGTGTCGAGGTCGGGCGGCGAGAAGGGGAAGCAGCGGGCCACGGACGAGGTGTCCAGCGTGCGCCAGGCCGCGACCGCGTTGAGCGCCAGCGGCTGGGTCGAGAGCAGGCCTTCGCGCTGGCGGAAAGGCAAAGGATCGAGCTGGCCCAGGGCGGCGGCGAAGTGGGCCGAGGCGCGCTGGGTCAGCTCGTCCAGCGTCTCGGGGTCGTCCGCGTGCAGGGTCAGGGAGAGCGAGGCGTGGAACAGCCGCTCACGGCCGCGCTGCACGTCGTCGCGCAGCCGGCTCACGTCTTCGAGAGCGATCTCGGCCTCGGGCGACATCGTCTTGCCGCGCCTGAGCGAGAGTGAACGGGCCGACTCGAACCTGACCTTCTGCCACTCCAGCTGGCGCGCCGCCTGTTCGGATGGGATCGGCCCCAGGTGCAGGGCGATGTCCATCGGCGCGCCGGTCGCCATCAGCTGCTGCAGGAATCCGGGCGCGAGCGAACGCGGCCACTTGGCCAGATGCAGCGAGCGGGCCAGGCGTCCGCCGAGACGGATGTCGCGGTGGTTGAGCAGGACTTCGACCGGCTCGTCTCGTCCGCTGCGCGCGGGCGAGCCGCCCAGGGCCGAGGCGACCACGAGGCGACCGAGCGCTTCATCCTTGAGTGGATGGATCGAGAGCCCGGTGCGGGCCAGGAGGCCGCGCAGCTCCTGCGCGTGCTCCTGCTCGCAGACCGCATAGAAGCGGCGGTCGAGGATGCCCTCGCGCGACTCCAACTCGGTCAAGAGGCGGCGTTGGGACTCGGCCGCGTCACGGGTCTGCTCCGGCAGGTCGCCCGGTTGCGCCTCTGCCAGCTCGCGCCGCATTCGCTCCAGGTCGGGCGGGTGCTGGCGCACCAAGAGCTGCAGGGGGAAGTCGCAGGCGTTGAGCAGGCCCGCGAAGGCGCCCAGCTTGGGCCCGTCCAGTTCCAGCCCCATCAGCTCGGTCAGGGTCAGCTTGACCCCGTCCAAGCGCACCGGGCCGTCCGGCTCAACGTGGGAGAGCATGAAGCAGAGCGGCAGTTCAGGCAGCGGCTGCTCAGGCCGGGCCGCGTCATCGGGCGGCTCATGCAGAGCGGCGCCCCCTAGTGTTGGCGCCGCGAGGGTGTTCGTTCTGGCAAACAGTCGTTTCATCGGAACATCTCCTTCGTTCAAGGAATCGGAATCGGGATCACGCCGGCCGAGATCAGCGCCGCGAGGCCCTTGGCTGAGAGTGCGATCGCAAGTCCAGCGACAGTCAGGAAGACGGCCGAGCGGCCACGGGCGCTGCGGCCCTCCGCGCCGTCGGCCATGAGCAGGAAGCCGGCCCAGACCAGGCCGAACAGGGCCAGGCCGGAGGCGGCGTAGGCGACCGCGGTCAGCGCCGCGTCGAAGGCGTCGAGCATCGCTCGCTCGGCCGCGTCCACGTCGGGCGCGGCCGCCGTCGTGACCAGGGCCGCAGCGCCCAGCGTGAGGATCGCGAGTGTTCGGCGCAGCATCAGGGCCCCCAACCCAGGATCAGGAACAGCTCGTTCCGCTCCGCCGGCGAGAGCCGGGTCTGGACCGAGGCCGGCCGCTCCGGCTCTTGCTGTGGCGGGACCAGCGCCCGGTAGGCGTCGTCCGCGGCGACGGCCGAGGAGAGCGCGAGCGATTCCGAGCGGATCTTGGTCAGCGCCGGGCGCTGGACCAGCTCGGCCCGCACGTGCTCCGGGTGCACAATCTCCAGGGTCACGTCCTTCTGCACCTGGGCTGATGGGATCGAGAGGGTGGCCGAGATCGTGTACGCGACGGGGTTGCCCTCCGGGTCGCTCAGCGTGACCGTCTCAGAGACGGTCTGGCTCGTCCCGGGACGGGTCAGGGTGACGGTCTCGGTGCGCTGCTCGACCCAGCGCGGGTGGTGGGTCAGCTGGACCAGGTCGGGCAGCGGGATCCGCAGATCGGCGCTCAGCGCCGCTGCGACCTCGACCGCCAGGATGCCGGACTCCGCCGGCAACGGGAGTTCGAACCTCGTCTCGGCGTCCGGGGCGAAGGCGACACTCGCCTCACGGCTGCCAGCCGAAACGATCAGCGTTCCCGAGACCTGGGTCACTTCGGCCGGCAGCAGCGCCGTCTGGCTGAGCTCGGCGTGGCCGGCGGCGGTCTGCAGTTCGACCGGCTCCTCCAGCGCGCTGACGCACTCGGAGCGCAGGCCGCCCTCGATCCGCTCCGCGCGCCAGACCAGCGAGACCAGCCGCAGCTCGCAGAGCTCGCCCTCGGCTGATGGCAGCGGATACGGGATCTGATCCCCGCTCAGCGAGAGCGCGCCCGCCTGGCCGTACTCGTCGCGCCAGGCGAACGTGAACGAGGGCGCGGGGCCGTCGAGCGGCATCAGGTAGCTCGAGCGTCCGCCCCGGCCCAGGGTGTTCTCGCGCCGGAACTTGGGCTCGCGTCCGTCGGGGCCGCCGAAGGCGCGCACCTCGACCTCCAGGTTGGCGGCCGCTTTGAGCACGACCGTGGCCGCCGAGGCGGTCACGGTCAGGCGCTCGATGAACAGCCGCCGGCCCGGGATCAAGGGCGGCGGGTCGAACTCGATCTCGTCCGAACTCCAGGTCTCCTGCTCGCCCTCGTCCGCCAGCGCATGGGGCGGCGTGCAGACCGCGACCGAGGCGACCACGGCCAGCGCGGCCGCGCCGCCCAGGAGCGAGGGCCACCGACTGAATCGGTGCTCCCGCTGCTCCCGGGCCAACGCGTCGCGCGCCTCGTCGAACTCGCGCTTCGAGCGCTGACGCCGGTCGCGCTTGCGGAACCAGTTGCGCGGCTTGAACGGCATCCGCTCGCCTCGCGTGCGCGGTCGCGGCGAACGCTTCAGGTTGGCCAGCTTGCGTACGCGGCGGCGGAACGGACCATCCGCCTTGGCCGATTGCTGCGCCAGGTCGGCGCCAAGGTCGGCGGATGGTTTGGCTCTCGCCTCAGTGGACTTCTGGGCCACGCTGCCGGCCGCATCGTCCTCCGCTTCCGCCGCTCGCCGCTTGACCGGCGGCGCGGGCGGCTCGACCCGCACCAGCTGCGCCGGGAGACCGGCGAAGCGGCGCGCGCCGAAGCCGAAGCGGAGCAGGTCGGCCGCGACCGCCGGCAGGCGGCGGCCGCCGACCCGGCCCACGATCAGCGCGATGCCGGCCAGAGCGAAGACCAGGCCGAGCCCAATCCGCACCGCCTCGGGACCGAACGGCGCGACCTGGTAGATGCCGTAGGACACAGCCGCCACCGCGGTCAGGGCCACGATCTGGGGGAAGGTGAACCAGAGCAGGACGCGGTCCTCGGCCTGCACGTGGGTCGGCACCTCGTGTTCATCCATGGGACAACCTCCTTTCTGAAGAGGTCCGGCGACCTACTCCGGGTCGGGCGGGGCGTCGATCGTGACGACCGGGTTGGAGACCGCGTCGATCACCAGTTCGACCACGCCGAACGCGACCATGGCGAGTACAATGCCGGCCAGCGCCGTGAGCATCGCCGTCTTGCCGCGCTCCATCTGGTGCGGCGCGCCGGAGGCGGTCAGGTACTGGTAGGCGCCGAAGACGAAGTAGGCGACGCCCACCCCGCCGACCACGCCCAGCAAGATCCCAACGAGATTCGAGAGGGTTTGGGTCAGATCATCCATAACTGGTGTTCCTTTCCGGGAACCTGCCCCATGTGTGAGGCAGAACGATTCGAGTGGTGGTGTCCCGATGGGGACGCATTAGTAGTCAGCACATGGCTCGCCTCCTGCTTCGTGTCGCTATTCGTTCTGGCTCCGGGGGCCGCGACCGGACTGCTCCGAGCCGCCCTGGGGGGTCGAGAGTTCGGCCGCCGAGCGGGTCGCGCCGCCCACGCCCGAGGAACCGCCGGACCCGCCGCTGCTTGCGACGGTGCGCGTGGCCGCTCCGCCGCCGGCGCCCAGAGCCGCAACCGATGTGACCGAGCGGGCCAGGTTGGCGGGCAGCGAGAAGCCGAAGTAGAGCGTCTGCAGCCAGGCGTCGAAGGGGCTCGAGTTGCCCAGCATTGAGGGCACCCGGGTGGCGAGGTAGATGAAGGCCACCGACATGAGCAGCTTCCAGATCAGATCGCGGGCCGGCTCGAACAGGTCGATTGAGGCCAGCTCACCGAGGAAGCCGATGCCCAGGGCGAGCGCGATCAGCTGGACCGCCTGCTGGTAGACCGTGGTCGCAAACAGGCGCAGCCAGTGCCGACTCCAACCCGACGAGTGCGGCAGGATCCAGAGGCCCATCGCCGCCGGGGCCAGAACCAGCAAGAGGTCGAACAGCGCCAGGCGCAGCACCATCTGCATCAGCAGGTAAAGACAGAAAAAGCCGTAGATCAGATAGATCAGGGCCAACAGCAAGGCGAGCCCGACCGAGCCGCCCTCGACCGCCGTGAGCAGCGTCTCGACCGGCGCGCGGAGCAGGTCGGAGGGGGTCACTTCGAGCGTCGCCGCGATGAACCCGGAGACGGCGTGGGCGACGTCGATCACGAGCGCGCACCACCAGAGCGAGGCGGCCGCCGCGACGACGCCCAAGATGAGCCGGGGAATCAACTCACGCCAGCCGGCCTGCCTGGCGCCCAGCGGTTCCTGGGTGATCAGCGTGAGGCCGATCCAGCCGATGATGAAGGCGAGCGCGGCCGAGGTCACGACCCAGACCGCGAGCCAGGCCTCCTGGACCAGCAGGTGGCCGTAGGTCAGATCGGCGGGGGTACCGGTGATGATGTCGGACATCCTGGGTTACTCCTCGTCCCGGCAGCTGCGCGGCTCTTCCGCGGTCAGCGCCGTCAAGACGCCGCAGAGCGTGCCGTGCACGCCCTCGATCACCCAGCCGGCGGCCGCCTTGGCCCAGCCGTCCGGGTCCAGCGCGCGCAGCAGGCTGCCCAGCAGCCCTCCGGGCTGGTGCAGGGGGACGACGGCGTAGAACGTGGTCGGGGTCGGCTGACGCGCGGACGCGGCCAGCATCACCATCAGGTAGGTCTTGTCCGGGTCGATCGCCTCGTGCTCGTCCAAGGCGGGGTAGTCAAACTCGTACTCCCAGCCCTCATCTCTTTCCTTCTCCCCGCCCGAGACGCGGTACATGGCGGTCAGCCACTCGCCCGTGTCTGAGTCGCGCAGGCCGTAGTAGAGGGTCGCCAGCCGCTGGTTGAAGATCGGCCGGGCGCGGAACTCGCCGTGCTTCTTGCGCTCGATCCAGTCCTCGTCCTGGTTGACCCACTCCAGCTCGGCGCCCGAGGGCGGCGTCTGGGCACTGGTCGCCTGCAAGGCCGCGAGCGCAACGGCAGCCGCGATCAACAGCGCGCAGGCGCCGACCACCCATCGGCCTCTGCTCAACGGATGTCTAATCAGTCGTCCTCGCATCGTGTTGCCTTTCCGAACGCGCGTTCCCTGCGTGAGAACACGAGTGTGTACCGGCGCGCGATGCGATGTAATGGCTCTTAAGGGGTGACGCGGACGTCACTGTCCCCAAGGCACACACGAGTCGGTGCGGCGCTTTAGGGCTGGAGGCACCCAGGTGTCGCGGAAGGGGAGATGTTTCGGAGGGAGCGATCAGTGCTCGAGCGGGGAGAAGGCGGACCGGCGTTGCCAATCGTCCGCGGCGAACCAGATCGGACTGAGCGGACCGCGCTCTGCGACGCGCCCGCGGTCCGTGACCGCGAGCGGGACACGGGTACCCGCTCGCGCCATCTCCTCGGCGGCCACGCGGATGAAGCGACCCGCAAGCAGATCGTCCTCGAACACGACCAGCAACCTGGGCATCGCCCCGTGGTCGTCGAGCGGTCGGCGGCCCGAGAAGTAGCGCAGGTACGGCGCCAGCCGCGCCGCCATCGCCCTGGGCCGGATCGCTCGCCGCTCCCACTCGAGGAAGAACGGCAGACGGTCGCTGCGGTCGAGCAGCAATCCGTAGGCGTCGGGCTGGACCGAGTGCAGTCGGTCCCGATAACGGAAGTAGCGAGACGCACGTTGAGGCGGCTCGATCTGCGCCAGGGTCAAGTCCCCTAAGCGGGTCTGCGCGGCCAAGCCGGCGGCGAACCCGTGCACCGCCTCGGTGTGATCAATGTGTCTCAGCAGTTGCCTCGTCCGCGTGCCTGAGACGTCGCGCCAGTCGGACGGACTTTCGGCGTCGAGCGGCGACGCGCTCCAGCGCTTGCGCGCCAGGGCGGGGGACGCTCGGTCGCGATTGGCGATCATCGTCAGCGCGCGGTCGGTCAGGGCTAGCCGGCCGCGGCCGGCAATCTTCACTGAGGCGACCAAGCCGCTTCGCTGCAACTGCCCTGAGAGCTGGGAGACGCGCCGCCGTCCGACGCCCAGCATCTGCTCCAGGTGATGCGGCGTGAGCCAGGGCCAGTCCGCGATCAGGTCGAGCGTGCGCTTCTGCACCGGCTTGAGCTGCGACGGGAGCAGCCAGTCTTGGGCGCCGATGCGAGCATTGAACGGACGAGGCGCAGTGCGCCGTTGGCGCGTTGGCTCTCGGGTCCAGGAACCTGCTCGCTGGACTGATTTGAGCGCGGTGGTCAGACTCACCGCTGCACCACCGGAGGGCGGGCGCCAGATCGGCGCCTCAACCGACGCGGCAACCGCGTGGCGCTCCAGCGCGGAGAAGCAGACGAACGGCATCCCCGTCGCCAGCCGGCGGGCGTGGCGCAAGCGGAACTCGTCCGGCGCCAGCAGTAGCGCGGCCGAGTACCCGGCTCCCTCGCGCAAGCGGCGCAAGCGATGCCCGAGCGCTGTGCGCTCGACCGAGCGACCGATTCGGACGATCGCCAGCGTGCCGCCATCGGGCAAGGCAGCGGCCGCGTCGGCCGGCGCCGAGCGGTACCAGCGGAACCGGATCGGGAACGCGATCTCAGAGAGCGCCGAGGCCAGGCGGTAGATCACCGCGACCGCGTCCAAGCGGCGCATCAGCGCCCGCAGCCATTCATCCGACGCGGGCTGGTCGCGCAGCAGGGCTTCGACGCTCATCCCGTCCATGCCAGCGAGGTGCTCGACTCCGCCCGAGGTGAGGTGCAAGCGGCGCGCCGACGGGACCAACTCGCTGGCGTGGGGCACGGTTGCGACCAGTCCAACGTCGGCCAGGGCGCCGGCGCCTTCATACACGGCGCTGGGCGAGCGACCGCTGAGCGCTGCGAGTTCGACCCGGTCGAGCAAGGGCGTCGCCGCCAGATGCGACAGTAACTCTCGCTCAAGCGGCGGCAATAGAGTCTCCTGACGATGCCACGGGGCACGGGCAGACATACCCAGAATGTCCGTGCGATACTATCTGCGGTCGGGACGGTTGTCCAGAAACTGTCCGGGTTTGGAAGCGCTAGTCGTGTACAGGAACACTGACTTGGACATCGATGGACAACGAGGGCAGATCCCCAGTGCTGTACGAGGCGAACGCTGTCCAAGCGTCCCGATTCGGCAAGCGATTTCTGCGCATGATGGTTCCGGTGTTGTTGGACAGTTCGTCGGCTGCCCCGGACGCTGTCCGGTGGGGGAGGACGGGAGATGAATGGCCACACGGGCGGGCCGGCACCGGCTCAGGACGGGGGGATCGGGTCGGAGGGGCGGCTGTGGGGCCTCCTACAGGACCTGCTCGCCGCACGAGGACGCAAGCGGACGGCGGAACTGCTGGGTGTCAGCGAACGAACCCTCAGGCGGGTGGAGGCGGCGGGGCGACTGACCGGCCCGCTGGCGGACGCGCTGGAGCAATACGCGACGACGGCGCACCACACCAGCCACGCCAACCCGGACGCCGCGGCGGACGTGACCGGGCTGGGCGGTCGGATTGAGCGGCTGGAGCAGGGCACGGCGGAGGCGCTTGCCGAACTGCGGGCCGAGTTGGCCGAGGCGATCGCCGCGAACGAGGCACTGCAGTCGCGCGTGGCCGAACTGGAACAGGGCGCTTCGGGAAGCCCGCCGGCACCGTCTTCCGGGCGCTTGGCTGGTACACCCTCCACACCCTCCAACCCGGACTCCAACCAGGACATCCGGCTCGACCGGCGGTATCCGGAGCTGGTCACCGAGGAGGCGGTGGCGGGGGAGGAGCGGGTCTACCGGGAAGCGGCGCCCCTCGTGGCCCAATGGCGGTCGGAGCGTGCCGACTACCTCGCTGCCGGTGACGGCTGGCGCAAGCTGACGGCGGAGTGGCGGATGACGGAGCTGGAGATCGAGCTGATCGAGACGCACCAGCTCACCCTGCCACCCGCCGACTTCCCCTGGGATGGGCTGCGGCGACACGGTGAATTGCGCCGTCGACGGCGCACGCTGGAGCGGCTACGCCGCGAACGGCTTCGAGCGGGGCTGAAACGCTGTCTGCTGCGGCTGCTGACCCTGGGTTGGCGGGGTCGCTAGCCGGCGGCTCAGCCGAGTCACGGTCAAGACACCATCAAGACACCATCAAGACACCGTCGATCAAGTAATCCGCTGCGGATGCTCTAGGAACTGTTGCCAGGCAGGGGGCAGGGGGCGTACTACTGGAGGTGGTTTCAGGCTTTGCCAGCATTTCCCGCCCAGAAACGCTGGAGGATCCGTCCCCGATCCGAGTCCGAACAAATGGATTGAGCCTTGCTCTTCTGATGGTCGGTTCACTGAGGGACAAACGCTCACCGCAGCGTGCGAACGAGCCGAGGGATCGAGCCTTGCTCTCCTGAGACTCGCTCGGAAACGCGGGAACCATATGGGCGGACGCCGAATGGCTCTCCGACCATGGAACTGACACTTGACCGGACTGTAGATGTCGCAGTTCGGTCGCTTCGTGTCCGCGAAGTCGGTCTGAGCACAGCGATTTGAGCGCGAACACGCTCGGTCGCCTCTCACCTGACCCGCCCGATCCCTCTTTCCGCACTCCCGACTCCCATTGATCACGGCATCTCATGTCATCAGGTCGGCGGCGGAGTGCGCCTGCAATCGTCCACCCAGTTACAACGTCAACCGCGACGAACCGCGCCCGGCCTGCCCCGTACTTGATACGGGGATGCCGGGCCGGTTCACCATCCACCACGTCCCGCCCACACCCACGGCTCAAGTGAAAGGAGCTCACCATGAAGGACACGAACGAGACGAACGGAACGAGAGTCAGAGGGCGCTACGTCGGCCCCACGGCCGCGCGGATCGCCGAACTGATTGCACCCCGGCAACGGGTGCGCTTTGAACGCGGCTGGTTCTGGACGGCGGCCGCCTGCCACGGATCGGAGCAGGACCTGCTGGCCTTCCGCCAGCGGCCCGACGGCGACGGGATCGACGTGCGCTGCCCCCGTGTCGGAGCACGGGGCACGAACTCGGCCGGCTGCTCGCGCGAGCGGATCATCCGACGGCTGGAGACGCTCGGTGGCGAGTCGATCTGGTCGGCCTACCGCGCTGAGGACGTGCCGGCACCCCCGAATCCCGCGACCGAGTCAACGCCGGCCTCGAACGACACAGGCGGGCGCTCCTGGCGGGTCGTGCTGCTGCCGTTCCTGCTGCTCTTGCTGGCGGCTCCGGTCGCGCTCGGCTACGACCTCCAAGTCGTAGCGCTGAACGCCTTCGGCCTCGGTTGGACCGGCTGGCTCGCGCATCGGATCGTGCTTGGCCGACTGGCCTCGGTCGCGCGCGCCGGGCGTCGCCGCTGACCGAGCATCCCCATCCATCCACATGTAAGGGCCGCCTTCCGTGGCGGCCCTTCCTCGTTAACCCGCAGTCGCACGTCGACAAGGAAAGGAGACCTCATGACTGCAACCACCACCACTGCGATCGCTCCCCGGCCCACGCTGGAGGAACTGGTCGACCGACTGATCGACGCCATCTTCGGCGATGACACACCAACGCCACCCCGCACCTCGTTCGCGCGAGGCATCCACGAAGCGCGTCGGCTGCGCCGCAGCGGCGACCTCGACGGCGCCCTCGCTGTCTTCGCCGGGTTGGAGACAGCGGGCGTCACCGACGGCGAACGGCGCTGGGCTTATGCCGAGTTCCTCGAACTGGCGAGGCGGCGTTTCCGAGACGACGGCGCTCTGGTTTACAGCCCCGGCTCCGGACGCGCTGCCCTCCTGACCCCTTGCGGCGAGGGGACGCTCGAAGTCTGCGCCGTGCTCGGGATGCGCTGGCCAGCGGGCAAGGTCGTCTCGCAGCGCAGCCTCAGAGGGCTCAAGCCGCTGGCCAAGGACGGCTCGCCATGACGCTGACCGTCTCCGTCGACATCGCCGCGCTCAAACGGCGCTACCAACTCGGCGACATCGTCGAGTCCTTCGGCATCAAGCTGCGCGGCCGCGGCCGGGTGCGCCAGGGCAAGTGCCCCTTCCACGAGGAGACCGAGGGCAGCTTCACGGTCTACGCCGACACCCAGCGCTTCTACTGCTTCGGCTGCGGCCTGGGCGGCGACGTGCTGGACTTCATCCAGCGCACGGACCGGGTCGACCTGCCCGAGGCGATTCGCCGTCTGGAGCGCGCGCCGCCTCCGGAGGCCCAGGCTGCTGCTCCGGCGACCCGCCAGCCGGCCAGCGCAGGACCGCTGGGAGCGGTCAGGGACCCGGCGCTCTTAACGGCGGCGATGCGCTGCTACCAGCGCCAGCTGGAGCTCAGCCGGGCCGCCCCGGCCTACCTCGCCGGACGCGGGATCAGCGCTGTAGCCGCGCGCGAACTCGGGCTGGGCTACGCCAGTGGCCACGGCCTGCGCGATTGGCTCAGGCAGTCCGGCTTTGACGACCAGCGGATCCTGGCCAGCGGACTCGTCCGCGAGCAGCAGGAGCGCTTCCAGGGCATGATCGTCGTCCCCGAGCTGATTGGGGGACGCGTCCATTGGCTCGCCGGGCGGTCGATCTGGCCCGAGGTCAGCCCCAGGTTCCAGGCTCTGCCCGGCCCCAAACCGGTGCTCGGCCTGGCGGCGGTTCCCTCGGCGACGCCTTGGATCGTCGTCGCCGAGGGGCTGTTCGACTGGCTCCTCTTGAGCGCCTGGGGCCTGCCGGCCTGCGCCGCGCTTGGCACCCAGGGGATGGACAGGCTGGCTTCCTCCCTACAGGGACGACCGCGCGTCTTCCTCGCGTTCGACGCCGATGAGGCCGGATGCACTGCTGCAGACGAGCTCGCCGGACTGCTCGGCACTCGCCGAGCCGCAATCGTGGACCTGCCTCGGGGCGTCTGCGACGTTAGCGAGCTGGGCGCTCGCCCGGACGGCCGCGCCGTCTTCCTCGACCAACTCCGGCTGGCGGCGACCGCCGCTCGCTAGCGACGCCGCTCCCAGCGGGACCCATCCCGCTACCACCCATCTCCCCAAGTCAATGAAACGGAGGGCCTGCCTATGGCCTCTAGCTGACCGTGGCGCCGGCACGGCGCACGGTTGCCGTCACAGGCAACCGCACTCAACAACCACGAACACCACAGAATGAGGAGCACGAAATGAGCAGCAGCAACGGCAACGGAACCGCGACAGCGGTTCGCAGCAACGGCAACGGCAACAGCCTGCCCCCGGCCCGAACGGGGGGCAACGGAGCGCGCCCGCACTCGGCACCGCAGACGGTCCCCATGCAGACGGCGACGGATGCGCTGCACTGGGACGCGCTGGCGCCGCGCGTCACGGAGGCGCTGGGGCAACCGCTCGACCCCCAGCTGGTCTCGCAGCGCAAGGGCCGCGGCGGGCGCAAGTTCGACTACATCGAGGGCCACACGGCGATTGAACAGGCCAACCGGATCTTCGGGTTCGGGGGCTGGGGCTATGAGTTGGTCGGCGACGTGACCCTGCGCCAGATCCAGTCCATGGACTCGCGCAGCGGCGAGGTCACGAGCAGCGCCGCCTACTCGGCGATCGTCAAGGTCACGGTGCCGGGCTCGCCCTCGCGCACCGACGTCGGCTTCCAGGCGGTCACCGACGAGTCGGCCGATGGCCATGAGACGGCGTTCAAAGGCGCCGTTACCGATGCGCTCAAGCGAGCCTTGCGCAGCTTCGGCGACCGCTTCGGCAACGGCCTCTACGGCGATCCACCGACCAACATCCGCAACAGCCGACCACCAGGACCGGCCCCAGAGTCGCGCCAGCAGCCGCAAGCTGAGCGCCGCAGCGAGCCGCAACCGCGACGCCGGGTCGTTCAGCCGACGACCGAATCTGCCGGGGTCGATGAGCGCGACGCCGCGAACCTGCGCGCCCAGCTGATCGAGTTGAGCACGCAGCAGGGCTTCTCCGAGCAGCAAGTCCGCGCCGCCGTCAAGGCCAAGACCGGTCGCCCGCTGGACGAACTCGGCCCAGACGAGATCAACCCACTGATCGCGTCGGCCGCCGAGAAGCTCGAACAGCGGCAGCGGTCCGAACAGGGCTGAGCCAGGCGAGCCAGCCAACCAACTGGAGCGCGGTCGCGGACCTGAGTCGCGGCCCCGCTCTTTCTCTCTACAGGTATCCCGAAAGGAACCCGACATGACCCTCAGCCAACCAACTCAGACTCGCAGCCGGTCGGCCGCCTACGACCGACCGGCCGCCAAGTTCACCGACGACGGCCGGCTCGAAGTCCGCGCCTCGGCCCTGGGCCAATGCCGCCGCGCCCTCTGGTACGCGGCCACGGACCAGGAAGTGTCCAACCCGATGACGGACGAGACCAAGCTCGTGCTCGAAGCCGGACAGGCGCTCGAACCGGTCGTCGTGCGCGCCATGCAGCGCCGCTTCTGGACGGTCGCCCCGGCCGACCCCGACGCGCCCTGGCGGGTCGAAGTCGAAGCGGTACCGGGACTGACCGTGACCGGGCATCCCGACACCACCGGCGCGATCGAGTTGTTCGGCGACGAGTCGGTGATTGAGGTCAAGACGCGCGGACCCGAAGCGTTCAAGCGCTGGCAGACGCTGGGCGCCGAGCGCAGCCACCCCGAGTCGGTGGCCCAGGCGGCCTGCTACACGCTCGGCCTTTACGGCGACTTCCGCGAGACGGTGATCGCGACGCTCGACACGGGGTCGCGGCGCTGGGACTACGAAGTGATCCCCGCAGCTCGCATCGAGCGAGCCTGGGACCGCGCCTGCGAACGGCTGGCGCCGCTGGCCGAACACCACGAGGTGCACGGCGCCGACCCCGACGCCCTGCCGGAACGCGACTTCACGGCCGCGGACTGGCAGTGCCGGCGCTGCCCCTACCTCAACGCCTGCCAACCGGGCATGGCCGAGGCGAACGAAGCGGACGATCTAGACGAGGAGACTCCGGAACCCGTCTCCGATCACGATGCGCAGGCAGCGCTGCACGAATACGAGCGCGTCCAACAAGAGCTGAAGTCGCTCGACGCCGATAAGCGCGGAGCGCTCACGACCCTCCAGCACTGGCTCAGAGGGAAAGGAGAAGCCAAAGCCAGGCTGGAGGGCTCGGCCAAGACCCGCACCGTGGGCATGGTCACGAGCCGCCGCTACGCGGTCGACCACAAGCGGCTCAACGCGCTGCTCGAACCCGAACAGCGGGCCGAGATCGTGACCGAGCAGACCTCGGAGTACCTCCGGGTCAGCTGACCTGCCAGCTCATCTCATGGACGCTCGGCCGCCGGCCGCGCGCATCACAGGGCCGTTGCCTCGAGTTGGCAACGGCCCTGCCTCATTTCTACAGGCGAGGGCAATCCCCCGATCCAGTCGGGGCAGGCCGCGCCATCACACGCTCTCTGAAAGGAGCACCATCAATGTCACGCACGATCAACCGAGTCGAACTGTTGGGCCGGGTCGGGACCGACCCCGAGTTGCGCCAGACCAAGAGCGGAACCGCGGTCTGCCGGCTGCGGCTGGCGACCGACCGCCGCAACGGGTCGGGCGAGAGCCAGACCGACTGGCACAACCTCGTCTGCTGGGGCAAGACCGCCGAGGCGGTCGCCGAGTACGTCCGCAAGGGCGACCGGATCTACGCCTCCGGCCGGCTCGGCTACGACGACTGGGAGGACCAGGACGGCCAGCGCCGTCAGACCACCGAGGTGCACGCCAACGAGGTCGTCTTCCTCGACTCGCGCAACAGCAACGGCAACGGTCGCCGCAACGACGGCGACCAGCCCTTCTAGTCACGCACCACGCCGACCGACGCCTCTCCAGAGGCGCATCTCGGGGCCGCTCTCCCATCAACGCGGAGAGCGGCCCCGCTTCGTTCTCGCACACAGGCGCGGGCGGTCCCCACATCAAGTGAGGCCTGTCCGCGCCATCGCATGCTCTCTGAAAGGAGCACGACGCATGTCACGCACGATCAACCGAATCGAACTGCTGGGCCGGGTCGGGACCGACCCCGAGCTGCGCCAGACCAAACAGGGAACCGCCGTCTGCCGGTTGCGGCTGGCGACCGACCGCCGCAACGGGTCGGGCGACACCCAGACCGACTGGCACAACCTCGTGGTCTGGGGCAAGACCGCCGAGGCGGTCGCCGAGTACGTCCACAAGGGCGACCGGATCTACGCCTCGGGCCGGCTCGGCTACGACGACTGGGAAGACCAGGACGGCCAGCGCCGTCAGACGACCGAGATCCACGCGAACGAGGTCGTCTTCCTCGACTCGCGAAATGGCAACGGTCGGCGCAACGACAACGGCGGCGCCCAACCCTTCTAGCCGGTCATCCGTCTAACTGACGCCTCCTCAGAGGCGCATCTCGGGGCCGCTCTCCCACCAACGCGGGGAGCGGCCCCGCTTCGTTCCCAGCACCTGAAAGGAACCCGACGTGACCACCCTGACCGAATCCATTCCCGCAACCGACGAGCGGCAGGCGCTGCTCGACGCCCTGCGCCAGAACCTCAACCTCCTGGGCGAACTCGCGATCCGCTACGAGGTCGAGACCAAGCCCGAGCGGCCCCTCGACATGCCCACCATCTACCGGCCCGAGACCGTCGTCGACCTGCTCTCGGACGAGATGTCCCAGCTGGCCCAGGAACAGGTCCGGGTGCTGCTGTTGGACCGCAAGAACCGGGTCGTAGGCCAGCGCACGATCTACCAAGGCAACGGCTACGCCGCGCTGGTCCGACCGGCTGAGGTCTTCCGACCGGCCGTGATCGAGGCCGTGCCGCACATCGTCGTCGTCCATAACCACCCCTCCGGCGACCCGGAACCGAGCCGTGAGGACATCCAGCTGACCAAAGACCTGGTCGAGGTCGGGAATCTGCTCGGGATTGAACTCCTGGACCACGTCGTGATCGGCTCCGACGGCTGGGTCTCGCTCAAAGGCCAGGGCCTGATCGGCTGAGCCCTGCGCACCCCGACACCGCATTCCACGAAAGGACGAGCCATGCTCGACACCCCAACCACGCCTCCTTCGGGAGACGACCACGCAACCCAGCTCTACACGATCACGGCGGGCGGCTTCTCCGCCACCTGCGACGCGTTCGCCTCCGATCCCGAGCAGAACCAGCTCTGGTTCGTCTCGATGGTCGGCGCCCAGACCTCGCTCAAGGCGATCTGGGCGGCGCTGCTCAACTCGCCGCCCAGCCCGGCCTTCCTGATCAAGGGCGCCGTCGACGATCTGCACGAGGGCGGTTACGAGCGCTGCCAGATCCCCGAGCACAGCATCGGCACCTGGAAGACCAAGATCGCGCGGTTGCCGCAAGCGGGCGCCTGGCACGCGATGGTCTACACGCAGATGGCCGAGCTCTCATTCGAGCGGGACGCCTTCCTGCTGCTGACCCCCGACGCCTCCGAAGCTGCGGCGCTGCATCTGCGCTTCCTCAACCAGCGCACCGAACTGCCGATCCACCACAGCTGGGCCGACTGGCTCTGGCAGCAAGGGCTGGAGAACGAGGCGATCCGACCGCTCAAGTCGGCCGGCCTCAACGCCTGGTCCTGCTACCACGACCCGCAGCAACTCGAGACCGAACTCTCGGCGGCGGTAAGGTACGGCGCGCTCAAGCTGCCGCGCGAACTGAACGGAGGATCGGCATGAGTCACCGCTACGTGACCGTCACGGTCGAGACGAGGGCCGGAGAGGACGACATCGCCGGAGAGGAGATCACCGCGATCTACAACTTCGACCTCGAAGAAGACGGCTCTCAGATCGAGGAGGGCGTCCACGAGGACATCCACGACCACCTGCTCAACCTGCTTGAGCAGTACCAGGAGGAGCACCCATGACCGAACCCTCGGACGACCAGATCATCGTCAGCGTCCGCCGCGGACCGGACGAGACAGCCCGCTGGTGGCTCCAACCCGAGGAGTCCGGCTGGCAGATCGCCCAGATCGCCGAAGACCTCGAAGACCACCTGATCGGCCTCGTCGAGGCCGACCACCAACGAAAGGAAGACAACGAATGAGACTCGCCGGACAACTGAAGGGCGGCTACTACCCGACGCCGCCGCGCGTGGTCGACCACATCCGCTCACTGCTGATGGCGCCGATCCGCTACGGCCGCAACCGGGACGACATCGTCCGCTTGCTCGACCCCTGCTGCGGTCCGGGCGACGCCCTGTCGCAGCTGGCGGGGTCGATGAACCGCCACGTCCCGATCGAGACCTACGGGGTGGAACTGCACCAGGAGCGCGCGCAGGAGGCGGCCGAGCGGCTCGACCACGCGCTCTCCAGCGACCTGTTCCGCTGCTCGATCGCCAACCGCGCGTTCAACCTGCTCTGGCTCAATCCCCCGTACGACCACGACCGCGAGGACAAGCGGGTCGAGCACGCGTTCCTGACCCACTGCTCCCGCTACCTGGAGCCGGACGGGGTGCTGGTCTACATCATCCCGCGCTCGCAGATCGCGACCTCGGCGCGGTTCCTGACGACCAACTACCGGCGAGTCCGAGTCTGGGCCTTCCCTGAGCCGGAGCGAGAGCAGTTCGACCAGGTCGTGGTACTCGGCGTGCGCAAGCCGCAACCGCGGCCCGACGCACGGGCGATGGCCGACATGCTCGCGAGCTCGGGCGACCTGGAACCGCTGCGCCACGACCTGCGGCCGGAGTACGACGTCGGCATGTCAGCGCCGGGTCCGGTGATGTTCACGACCCGGGTGATCGACTTCTCGAAAGCGGTCGCCGAGGCGCGTAAGCGCGGGCTCTGGACCCAGGACGAGATCACGGACGCCTTCTGGCCGCCGACGGACCGCTCGACGCGCCCCTTGATGCCTCTGCGCAAGGGACACCTGGCCATGCTGGTCGCGGCCGGATTCCTCGACAACCTCGAACTGGAGACGCCTGAGTCGCGCGTCCTGGTCAAGGGACGCACGACCAAGGAGATGGTCCTGGTCGAGGAGGGCGAGACGCACGACGTCTACCGCGAGCAGCTGCAGACCAGCGTGGTCACGCTCGACCTCGACAGCGGCCGGATCGAACGGATCGAGGCGTAGCGGTTCCGAACGAACCCCACCTCACGACTACAGCGCGGCCGGGCGGACGCGCGTTGCCACCCACACCGCCCACACCTGAAATGGAGACCGGTCTTGCCCCGACTCAGAGTTCACTACGCCTGCGACCGATGCGGGCACCCGTCGTCCGCCGAGTACTTCGACTATCGCTACCACGAGACCGAAGTCGTCCAGGCGCCCTGCGACGGCTGCGGCTACATGACGCAGCACACGCCCCAGAGCGCCGATCGGATCGCGGACGACGACCGCTAACCGACCGAACTTCCTACGAACCAAGCGAGCGGGCGAGAGGCAAAAGCTCTCGCCCGCTCTAGTCAGACATGGAGTGACTGACATGACCCAGAGTACCCAGTGCGGCTTCTGCCGCGAGTTCTACCAGGTCGGCGACCAGACGTACACGCCTGACGCCGATGCCCTGCCACTCAATGAGTGCGCGACCTGCGCCCGGCAGGACGCCCGCGGCTGCCGCGAGCGCGACTTTCCGATGTTCGACTGGCAGCCCGAGGACCGGGTCGAGCTGGTCAACTGGCAACCCACCGATCTGGTCTGGCTGGCGGCCGATGCCTGAGCGCACACCGTCGCTACCCGACTTCAACGCCTACGTCACGATCGGCCAGGTCGTTACCGAACTGCTCGAACTCGAGTGGATCGACCCTGATGACCTGGCCGACCGCAAGGACATCCGGCTGCTGGCCGAGCGACTCGACGCCGCCGCCCCCGAGCGGCAACTGCCACTCGCGCTCACAGCCTGACCACGACTACGCCCGACCTGCCGCCTGTGCGGGTCGGGCTGGAACGGAACATCATCCATGAACCCGTGGAGCAACGACCGGGGCTGCGAGATTTTCTTCGAGGAACTCGTCGCCATCGACCAGGACGGCAACCAGACCGCCGGCCGCAGCTACAGCTGGTGGTGCCGCTGCGGTCTGCACCGTGACCAGTTCGAACGACTGCCCGAGTGCGTGCAGGACGCACGGGCCCACATCGAGGAGTAACCGTGAACCTCTTAGAGTTCATCGACACCTACCGCGAGGCGATCACCAAACGGATCGTCCACAGTTATCCACCCAAGTACCGCCCGGCGGCAGACGACCGCTCGATGCCGCAGCTCAAGCGCCGGCCGATGGGCGCCCAGGAGACCGCGATCCGCGGCGCCGCGCTGAGCCTGACCGAGCAGCGCGGCACCACCGTGGTCGGCGAGATGGGCGTGGGCAAGACATTCATCGCCATCGCCGCCGCGCAGCTGGCCGGCTTCCGCCGTGTGCTCGTGCTCTGCCCGCCGCACCTGGTCGGCAAGTGGCGGCGGGAAATCGAGGACACGATCCCGCTGGTCCGCACCGGCATCGCCGACTCGATCACCGACCTGGAGCAGCTGCGGCGCCAGGAGGGCTCCGGCCCGCAGTACGTGGTCATGTCGCACTCGCGGGCCAAGCTGGGCCACCGCTTCCGCCCCGCCTACTGGATGCGCCGGCTCAAAGATGAGGACGGCAAGCCCGTCCGCGACGAAGAGGCCGGCCAGTTCGTGATGACCCCGGCCTGCCCCGACTGCACCGCGCAGATCGTGGACGCGGAAGGCGTCCCCGTCCCGCACAGGCAGTTGGACAAGAAGCGTCACAACTGCCCGAAGTGCGGGACGCCCCTGTGGACGGCGGAGGCGCGACCGGTACAGACCGTGACGACCGACTACAACGCCGGTCTGATGGCTCGACGCACCCCTGGGCAGGGCCCGCGCAAGTACCCCCTGGCCGACTACGTCAAGCAGCACATGCGCGGCTACTTCGACCTCTTGATCGTGGACGAGGTGCACGAGCACAAAGGCCGTGGTTCGGCCCAGGGCGTCTCGGCCGGCATCCTGGCCGACGCCTGCGGCAAGTCGCTGGCGCTGTCGGGCACCCTGATGGGCGGCTACGCCTCGACACTGTTCCACCTGCTCTACCGGTTCTCACCTGAGATCCGCTCCGAGTTCGGACGCTCAGAGGAGCACAAGTGGGTCGAGCGCTACGGCTTCCTCGAGCAGCGGGTGCGGAACGACCGCGACGACGACCCGACCGAGGACGGTACCGTCTCGCGCCGGCGCAACTACCGCAAGCAGGTCAAAGAGCGGCCGGGGATGGCGCCGGCGGCGCTGTTCCACATCATCGGCCACTCGCTCTTCCTCAGGCTGGCCGATGTCGCTTCGGGACTGCCCGCCTACGAGGAGCAGATCCAGGTCGCGAGCATGGACACCGAGGAGGGCCTGCACGGTCTCTCCCAGGCTTCCGCCTACCGGATCCTCGCTACCGACCTCAAGCGGGCGCTGCTACAGGCGATCGAGCGCGGTTCGGCGCGGCTGCTCTCGACCTACCTGCAGGCGCTGCTCGCCTATCCCGAGGGCTGCACTCGGGGCGAGTCGGTGTTCGACCCGGACACCGGCGACCTGATCGTGCAACTGCCGCCGCTCGACGAGGGGCGCGTCTATCCCAAGGAGCAGCAGCTGATCGACCTGGTCGCGCGAGAGCGCCTGGCCGGACGGCGGGTCCTGGTCTACGCCACCCACACCGGCACGCGCGACATCACCGGCCGGCTGGAGACGCTGCTCAGCCGGCACGGGTTCCGCACAGCGGTGATGAAGGCCGACCGGGTGGAGCCCAAGCAGCGGGAGGCCTGGGTCGCGAAGCGGGTCAAAGAGGGGATCGACGTCCTCATCTGTCACCCCAGGCTGGTGCAGACCGGGCTCGACCTGATCGCCTTTCCGACGATCTGCTGGTTCGAGACCGACTACTCGGTCTACACCATGCGTCAGGCCTCGCGCCGCAGCTGGCGGATCGGCCAGACCCAGCCGGTCAAGGTCGTGTTCATGGCCTACCGCTCGACGCTGCAGGCCGACGCGCTTAAGTTGGTCGCGCAGAAGCTGCAATCGTCGCTCGCGGTCGAGGGCGACCTGCCCGAGGACGGGCTGGCCGCCTACGGCGACACCGGCGACGACCTGATGATGGCCCTGGCCCGCAAGCTGGTCTCGGGCGAGACCGACGACGCACCGGTCGAGGACATCTTCACCCAGGCCCAGCAGGTCGCCGCCCAGGCCGAGCAACTGCTAGTCGACGCCGATTGGCAGCTGCCCGCTCCTGAACCGGAGACGCTGGTTTCGGCTCTGCCGAGCGACGGGGAAGTTGCGCCAGTGGTCGAACTGGTCCCCTGCGCGAACAATCACGGCCAACAGGAACAACAGCAGTCCTTGTTCAGCTGGACCGAGTTCCTCGCCGACCAACCGGAGCGACCGAAGCCTCGCGGACGCAACCCGCGACCTTCGGGGCCCTCGCTGTTCGACTGGGCGCTGGAGCGCGAGCAGGAGGCAGGGCTCATAGCCGCAGGAGGCTAGTCCCCCGCGCCAAGAGAGGAGGTCATCGTCCTTTCCGACGATGACCTCCTCCTTCCGCGTCTGTGCGGTCTCTTCTGCGTTTAAGCAAGTTGGCCGGAACGCCTCAAACGATGCTCCCCGCCTAGCCGCGCGGCTGGAGTAGATCGTTACCGCGGTTCGGCGCTGCTGGAGTAGATCGTTACCGCGGTTCGGCGCTGCTGAGTGGGGTGCTGTAGAGCCAGTGGTCCAGGGCAGCGTCGCTATGGAGGAAGCGGGCGAATGGCAGCAGCCGAGCGCTCCAGCCGCCCCCTTCGAGCCGCACGAGCAGAGCGAACTCGACGCTGCCGCTGGCCAGTTGTCGAGCGGCGATGCGCAGCGTCCGTGGCGCATCGTCAGGGCCGACCTCGATGGGGGTGCTGACCAGCCAGCGGTCCAGCTCAGCGTCCGCCGGCAGGAAGCGCCGCGGCGGCAAGATCAGTGGTTGCCAGGCGCCGTCCGCAGCTCGCACTCCGAGGCCGAACTCGACTCGCCCATTGACGACTCGCCTCGCGCCGATTCGGACCTCAGGCGCCTGGGCAACGACGGGAACCGCTTCGACGCTGATCTCGACTTCGACGGGTTCACTACGCAACTCGCCGTCTGAGGCGCTCAGTGCGAACGAGGTGGCGCCGGCTTCAAGCGGTGTGACGCTGAGCACGCCGTCTGATTCGACCAGGCTGACCACACTGGCGTCGGTTGGCTCGCCCAGCGTGTAGCTGAGCGGATCGCCGTCCGGGTCGCTGAAGTAGTCGCTGAGGCTGAACTCGACTGGATCACCCTTGGCCGTCAGCTCCAGCGCTGGAATCTCGCTGCCCAGCGGGGCTCGGTTGGCGCGCTCGAAGACGACCGTGTAAACCTGCGTGCGGTCGTCGTCCTCGGAGGTCACCGTGACATTGATCGCCAGCCCATCCTCGATCGCGACCTGGTGGCCGTTCTCTGGATCGCCGTCCGCGTCGCCGGGGGCGATTTCGACTGTTGCGGCCTCGTAGACCGGCGCGGCCACGACGGTCGTCTGTGTGATGTCCCCCTCGATGGAGACCTGGTAGCTCAGCTGCCGCGGAGAGAACTCTGCGAGGTCGAAGTCGCCAAGACTGAGCGAAGCGAGGCGAGCGTCGATCGCGTCGGGCATGTTGTAGCTGTAGACGCGGTCATCACGGTCGTCTGCGACGTACATCACATCGCCATCCGACCAGATCCCGCGCGGGTCGCTGTTGCCAGAACTCAGCAGCGAGCGGAACGTGAACTCTTCGGCTTCGTGGCGCTGTAGGACCTGTGAGCGCTCCTCGCCTTCGACCTCGACCTCAACGATTCGATAGGCCAAGAGCCGTTTGGCCCCGTCATCGGAGACCCAGATCGTGACTCCATCCGACCAGATCCCGCGCGGGCTGCGGTTGAGCCGGTCGAGCGGATACTCGGCGTCCAGTTCGCCGCTCTGCACGTCGTAGGCGAACAGCGCGTCCTTGCCAGAGTCGAGCACGTAGATGACCTCGCCGTCCGACCAGATCCCGCGCGGGTCGCGGTTGCGCTCGTTGAGCGTGTAGTCCCGCTCTTCCAGCCGCTCCCCTGAGTCGAGCCGGTACGCGAACAGCTTGTCCTGGCCCGCGTCGGCGATCCAGACGACTTCGCCGTCGGACCAGATGCCGTGGGCGAAGCGGTTGCGGCGCTCGAACTCGAACTCCAGGTCCGCTTGACGGGCGCCGTCCTCCAGTGCGTAGGCGAAGACCCGGTCTGGGCCGCTCGTTGCGTTCTCAACGACCCAGAGCATCACCCCATCGGACCAGAGACCCGTGGGGAAGTCGTTCTCTCCGTCAAGCGCTTCGATGTCGCGGGTCACGTTCCAGTCGAATTCCTCCTCCGAAGGCTGCGCGCGCGCGCCTCCGCCGCCACCGCCTCCGCCACCGCCGCCAGAGCTGGACTGCGACACGGGGCGCTTGGGCGTGGCGATCATGCTGGTCACAGCGCCGAAGTCTGCCGTGTCGTACACGGCGCGTACATCAAACTGATAGACGTTGCCGTTCTCGAGTTCGGTCACGGTGTACGAGGTCGTGTTTGCGTCGCTGTCGGGGATATCATCCCAGTTCTCCGCGTTGCCGATCGCCCCCTCGAGCGTCCCGGCTATCAGGCGATGGCGGAACTGGTACTTGGTGATCGTCTCGTCCTGCGGATTGGCCCATATCAACGTCACCTGGGAGTTGCCGGCTGTGGCCCGCGCCTCCTCGGGGGCGGCCGGAACGGAGGATGTGTCGATCGGCATCGACTCGATCTGGGCCGCCACTCCCTCCTGCGGTGGAGTACCGAGCACGTGCGCCCGGATTTCGAAGGTGACCGCCGTGCCATTGGCCAGGCCGGAGACCGTGTGGGCGACGGTGTCTTTGTCGCTGCCGGTGATGTCAGCCCAGGTCGTCCAGGTGCTGCCATCGTTGGTGCTCTGGCGGATCTGGTACGTGGTGATCTCATCGTCGCCGGGATCGGTCCAGCTCAAGTGGACTTGCCCGTTGTCCGCCCTGGCGATGAGACCCCTGGGCGCAGGCTTGGGCGTCTTGATGGTCACACTGTCCGCATCACCCGCCGTGTCCGCTCCCCGCACCGCTCGCACTTCGACCGTATAGGTCGTGTCGTTCAGCAACCCGGTGACGATGTACGAGGCCGTGGAATCGCTGCTGCCGGGGACCTCAGTCCAATCCGGCCTCCAGGCGCTCTGGCCGTCCCGCTGCACCCGGTACTCGTACCTGCTGATCCGCGTGTCGCCGGGGTTGGTCCAGCTCAGCGCAATCCCGCCGTCGCGGGGGGTGGCGCCGGTGGTGGGCATGAGGCCGGTGACCGCGGCCGGCGGCGGCGGCTTCGGCGTGGCCGTGGCGCTGGCTGCCAAGCCTCCGTTGTCCCGATCCCTGACCGCTCGCAGCTGGAACGTGTAGGTCGTGTCGTTGGTCAGGCCGGTCACGGTGTGCGCGGCACTGTTGCCGTCGATGTCTGTCCAGTCCGTCCAGTTGGTCTCGCCGTCGGCCTGGTGGCGGGACTGGTACTTGCTGATCGAGGCGTCACCAGGGTTGGTCCAGCCCAGCACTACCTCGTTATCGCCTGATGTGGCCGTGAAGCCCGCCGGCGTCGAGGGCGGTGTGCGCGGCGTGGCCGTCACCCGGCCAGCGACGCCGAGCCTGGCGCCCCGGACCGCTCGGACCTCGATGGTGTAGGTCGTGCCGTTGAGCAAGGTAGCCAAGTTGAACCAGGTCGTGGTCGCGCCGCTGCCGGCGACCTTGGTCCAGTTCGGACTCCAGGTGCTTCCGCCGTCAGTGCTCCGGCGGAACTGGTACTCGGTGATTAGCGGGTCGTTGGGATCGTCCCAGGTCAGATAGACGTAGGCCGGGCGGGCGTAGGGCACGAGATTGACCGGAGCGGCCGGTCGCTCGGTCGGCGTCGCCTCGATACTGCTGGCGGGTCCGAACGCAGGTGCGGAGGTGCCTGCCGCCACCTCGAAACGGACGGCCGTGCCGTTGGTCAAGCCCATCTCGGTGTGCGTGGTGGTGGTCCGGCCGGACTTGACCGTCCAACCTGACCACGACCCGCCGCTCGGCCGATTGCGGACGCGGTACCTGTCCACCGTCGATCCGCCCTCGCTCCAGGAGAGGGTGACCTGACCGTCAGCCGCGGTGGCTCGCAACGCGGCGGGAGCCGCGGGACCCGTGCTCAACGGCTCGGCACCGATCGCAGCGGCCGTGCCCGCATTGGCTGAGCCGCGCACCGCTCGCACCTCGATGTCGTGGTACGTGCCGTCGGTCAGACCAGTACGCGTCAACGACGTGGTAGCCGACCCGCTGCCGGAGATGGCGCCCCAGTCAGGGTTCCAGTTGGTTCCGCCGTCGGTGCTCTGGCGGAACTCGTACTTCGTAATCGTGCTGTCGTTCGGGTTGGTCCAGTCCACGACGATCTGACCGGCTGCGGGCGTGGCCCGCAGGTTGCGCGGCGCCGGTGGCGGCGCCTTCGGCGTGACGGTCACGCCGGCCGCGTCCCCGCTCGTCACTGCGCCGCGGACGGCGCGTATCTCGAACCGGTACCTCGTGTCGTTGTCCAGACTCGACACGATGTGGGTGATGGTGTCCTTGTCGCTCCCGGAGATGTCAGCCCACGCCGTCCAGGCGGCGTTGCCGGCCTTCTGGCGGATCTCGTAGACGCGGATGTCCGGATCCATGGGGTCGGTCCAGTTGAGCGTGACCTGCGCGTTGCCCGGATCGGCGCTCAGCCCCTTCGGTGCCGGCGGCGGGTCCGGCCGCGGCGTCCCGGTCACGCTGCTTTCCGCGCCGTACGTGACCGTTCCGCGGCGGGCGCGCACCTCGAAGTGGTAGGTGTCGTCGTTTGTCAGACCGGTGCTCACGAAGGAAGTCGTGTTGGCGTTGCTCATCGGGATATCGGTCCAGTTCGGACTCCAGTTGCCGCCGACCTCTTTCTCGCGGTGCGAGTACACGCTGATCCGGCTGTCGTTGGGATTGTTCCAGCGCAGCGTGATCTGACCGTCACCGACCTCGGCGCGGAGGTTGGTTGGCGCCGGCGGCGCCGCCGGTCGCGGCGTCGCCGTCGCGCTGGCGGCCGGACCGACGGTGACCGTGCCGCGGCGGGCCTGCAGCTCGAAACTGTAGGGGGTGTCGTTGGTCAGGCCGGTCACCGTGTGCATGGTGGTGGCCGCGCTGCTGGTGGAGATCACCGTCCAGTTGCCCCAGGTCATGCCGCCGTCGTCGCTGACCCGGTACCGGTACTTGCTGATCAGACTGTCGCTCGGATCGGTCCAGCTCAAGTCGACCTTGCCATCGCCGGCCGTGGCTGTCAGCCCGCTGGGCGCCGGCGGAGCCGTCGGCCGCGGCGTCGCGGAGGCGCTGCTGCTGGCTGGGCCGTGGGTGACCGTGCCGCGCCGGGCCCGCACCTGGAAAGAGTAGGTGGTGTCGTTGGTCAAACCGGTCACCGTGTGCATGGTCGTGGCAGCGCCGGAGATGTCGGTCCAGTTGGCCCAGTTCCCGGTGCCCACCTTCTGGCGGTACTGGTACTTGGTGATCAGGGTGTCGCTGGGATCGGCCCAAGCCAACTCGACCTCACGGTCGCCGGCGGTCGCGGTGAAACTGGTCGGCGCCAGCGGCGGCGTCGGCCTGGGGGTGGCGGTCCTGCTGGCCGCCGGACCGTAGAGCCGGCCGCTGCGGGCCGCCCGAAGTTCGATCGTGTAGGTCGTGTCGTTTTTCAGCCCGGTCACCGACAACGTGGTCGTGGTGGCCGTGCCGGTGTCGGTCCAGTCCGGAGACCAGGTCATGCCGCTGTCGTCGCTGACACGGTACTGGTAGTTGACGATGCTCGAGTCCGACGGATTAGTCCAGCTCAGGTCGACCTTCGTGTCGCCCGGGGTGGCGCTGAGACCGCTCGGCCGGCCCGGCGGCAGGTTCGGGGTGGCGGTGGTGGAGCTGACCGCGCCGACCACCGTGCCCCGCGAGGCGCGCAACTCGACCGTATAGGTCGTGCCGTTGGTCAGGTTCGACAGCGTGTGCATGGTCGTGGTGGCGCCGGCGCCGGTGATGACGGTCCAGTCCGGGTTCCAGTTCCCGCTGCCCGCCTTGTAGCGGTACTCGTACTTGGTGATGTTCGAATCGTTCGGGTCGGTCCAGCTCAACATGATCGTGCGGTTGCCCGGCAACGCAGTGAAGTTCAGCGGCGCCGCGGCCCGCTCCGTCGGCGTCGCCTCGACCGCGCTGCGCCGGTCCCATGAACCGGATTGTCCGGTCTGCACCTCGAAGCGGTAGGTCGTGCCGTTGGTCAGACCCGTCTGGGTGTGCGTGGTGGTGGTCCCACTCGAGATAGTCGTCCAGCTCTCCCAAGTGGTAGTGGTGCTGGCCCGGTGCCGGACCCGGTACCGGGTCGCGAGCGTGGCCTGATCCCATGCCAGGGTGACCTGGGTATCGCTGGCCGTGGCGCGCAGGTTGTTGGGCCCCGATAGTCCGCTGTTGCTGGGCTCGACGCCGATCGCGGCGGACGTGCCCGCGTTGCTCGTGCCGCGCACCGCCCGCAACTCGAAGTCGTAGTAGGTGGTGTTGGTCAGGCTGACCACGTCGCGCATGGTGGTGTTCGCGCCGCTGTCGGGGATGTCGGTCCAGTCGGGGTTCCAGGTGGCTCCGTCGTCGGTGCTCTGGCGGAGTTGGTACTTGGTGATCGTCGAATCGCCCGGGTTGGACCAGCGAAGCTCGACTTCCCCGTCCAGGCCCCGGGCCCAGAGGCCGCGCGGCGCGGGCGGCGGCGCCTTCGGCGTGACGGTCACACGGCTCGCGGGACCCGTCGTTGCCGTGCCCCGGCGCGAGCGTACCTCGAACGTGTAGGTCGTGTCGTTGGTCAGCCCGGTCAACGCGTGGGTGATGGTGTCCTTGTCGCTGCCAGAGATGTCGCCCCAGTCCGGGTTCCAGGTTGCGCCGCCGTCGGTGCTCTGGCGGTACTGGTAGACGCTGATCAGCGTGTCGGAGGGGTCGGTCCAGTCGAGCGTGACCGTTGTGTTGCCGGGATCGGCGGTCAGACCGGCGGGCGCGGGCGGCGCCGGCGGGCGGGGCGTCTGCGTCACGCTGCTGGCGGAGCCGTACGTCTGCGTCCCGCGGCGGGCCTCCACCTCGAACTTGTACTCCTGGTCGTTGGTCAAACTGGTCACTGTGTACGAGACGGTGGCCGCACCGGCCCCCATGTCGGTCCAGTTGGACCAGTTCACGCCGTCGTCGGTGCTTTGGCGGTACCGGTACTCGGTGATCCGGTTGTCGTTGGGGTTGTTCCAGCGCAGCGTGATCTGTTTGTCGCCGACATCGGCGCTGAGGTTGGCCGGCGCCGACGGAGCCGCCGGACGCGGCGTGGCGGTGGCGCTGCCGGACGCACCCCACGTGGCCGTGCCCCGGCGGGCCTGCAGCTCGAAGGAGTAGTCGGTGTCATTTGTCAAACTGGTGACCGTGTGCATGGTCGTGGCGGCGCCGCTGCCGGAGATCACCATCCACGACGACCAGTTCATTCCGCCGTCGGTGCTCTGGCGGTACCGGTACCTGCTGATCTGAGTGTCGCTCGGGTCGGTCCAGTTCAACGTCACCCGCCCGTCACCGGCGGTCGCTGCGAAACTGGCCGGCGCCGGCGGAGCCGTAGGCCGGGGCGTCGCGGTGGCGCTGCTGGCATCGCTGACGATGGTGGTCCCGGCCTTGGCGCGCACCTCGAAGGTGTAGGTGGTGTCGTTGGTCAGGCCCATCACCGTGTACATGGTGGTGGTCGCGCCGCTGCCGGAGATGTCGGTCCAGTTGGGGTTCCAGCTCCCAGTGCCCGCCTTGTAGCGGTACTGGTATGCGGTGATCTGGCTGTTGCTGGGATCGGTCCAGGCCAGATCGACCCGGCCGTCGCCGGGGGTCGCGGTGAAACTGGCCGGCGCCGCAGGAACGGTCGGCCTCGGGATGGCGGTGGTGCTGGACGACGCGCCGTACAGCGGGCCGCTACGGACCGCTCTGACCTCGATCGTGTAGCTCGTGTCGTTGGTCAATCCGGTCACCCGATGCGAGGTCGTGGTCGCGCCGCTGCTGGCGATGTCGGCCCACGCGTTGAAGGCGCCGGACCCTGCCTTGTGGCGGGTCTGGTATTTGGTGATGCTTGAGTCACCCGGATCGGTCCAGCTCAGGTCGACTAGCCCGTCGCCAGCGGTTGAACTGAGACCGCTGGGAGCGGGCGGGGGCAGGTTGGGAGTGGCGGTCGCGGAGCTGACCGCGCCGTGAATCATGCCCCGCGACGCGCGCACCTCGATCGTGTAGGTCGTGCCGTTGGTCAGGCTCGACAGGCTGTGCATGGTCGTGTTCGCGTCGCTGCCGGTGATGTCGGCCCAGTCCGGATCCCAGGTGGCGCCGCCGTCGTCGCTGACCCGGATCTGGTACGCGGTGATCCCCGCGTCACCCGGATTGTCCCAGCTCAACGAGATGGAGCGGTCGCCGGGCAGGGCGGTGAAGTTGCCCGGCGCAACGGCCCGCGCTGTCGGAGTGACGTCGATGGTACTCGACTTGTCCCATGAGTTGGTTTGTCCGGTCTGTACCTCGAAGCGGTAGGTCGTGCCGTTGGTCAGACCCGTCGCGGTGTGCGTGCCGGCGCCCCCGCCGAGCAACGTATCGGACCAACTCCCGCCGGCCACCCGCTGGCGAACCCGCTGCCTGGTCGCAGAAGAGTTCCGGGTCCATCTCAGGGTGACCTGGCCGTCCGCGGCGGTGGCGCGCAGGTTGGAGGGCCCCAATATTCCCGAGGTTGAGGGCGTGCCGCCGGTCGAGGCGCTCCAGCTCCCGCCGATACTGTGCACCGTACGCAACTCGACGTCGTAGTAGGTGCCGCTGGTCAAGTTAGACAGGTTGGTCCAGACGGTGGACGCGTTGCTGCCGTGGAGGTTGGTCCAGCCGGTCCAGGTCGTGCCGCCGTCGGTGCTGTGGCGGGTCTGGTACCTGATGATCGTCGAATCGCCCGGGTTGGACCACTGCAGGATCAAGAACGTGGTGGACGCCTGGGCCCAGAGGCCGCGAGGCGCCGCCGGCGGGGTCAGCGTCGCGCCCGAGCCGGTGGTCGACCAGGCGCCCTCGCCGTCGCCCTCGGCACGCACCTGGACCTGGTAGGTGGTGTCCTCGGCGAGCCCGGTGATCGTCGCGGTGGTCGCGGTGCCGGTGTGGGTGTGGCCGTTGGTCTCGCCCTCCTCGACCCAGTCGGCCGCGTCGGTGGGCTCGGCGCTGCCCTCGTAGTAGCGCAGGTCGTAGTCGGTGATCGCCTTCGCGCCGGTGTCGCTCGGCGCCGTCCAGGTGACGGTGACGCTGGTCGTCGAGGCCCCCGTGACCGCGGTGACGGTCGGCGCGTCGGGCGGCTCCTCGACGTTGATCACATTGATCGTGACCACGACCGTGTCATCGATGGTGTACGGAGGCGTCTCGGCGTTGCCGTCGGAATCCTTGCGGTCGGTGACGTTGACGGTCACCGTGTAGCTGTTCGGCGGCGTCTCGAAGTCGAAGTTCTGCCCGGGGCCGACCTTGATCGTGCCCGCGTCGGCGCCCGTCTGCCCGACCGTGAAGCGGGCATGGTCGCCGGTGGTGGTGTCCAGGCTGTAGTAGAGCGTGTCGCCGTCGGCGTCGGTCGCCGTCACCGTGCCGACGGTGACGCCCTCGGCGCTGTTCTCGTCGATCGTCAGGGTCTCCGTCGCGTTGGGGAACGCCGGAACGGTCGCGAAGTGCTGGTGATCGACCTTGTGCTTCGGGTCGCCGCTGGTCGGCAGCCCGCTCTTGGTCAGCTTGGCGTTGTTGGCGCCGTTCTTGAGGGTCGCGCCGCCGGCCAAGAAGATGATCTTGTCGCTCATCGCGTTCTGGGTCTGCACCCAGACACCGTCGGAGTCCACATCGTTCGTCTTGACGGTGTACTCGAAACGCAGCCTGGTTCCGCTGTGGCTCGCGGCCTTGGCCACTTCCTGGCTGTTGGACAAATCCGAGTCGTCAGTGCCCACATCGAGGCGCACGCGAACCTTGTCGAGCGCGCCCGTGACGGTGACGTCCTGGCTGTAGGTCACATCGATCTGGATCGTGTCGCCCCGCCCGTAGGTCTCCGGCTCCCCGTCCTCGTCGGCGTCCCAGCGCGGCGTCGAGGCGATCTGCACCGCCACGATCGAGGCGCTACCGGTGGTGGTCGCGGCCGTCCAGCCCGACCAGGAGACCGAGCCGTCGCTGGTCGTGGTCTTGAGCGCCCCGACCCAGTACTTCGTGCCGCTCTCAAGTCCGGACTTGGTCCGGGTGGTCCCGGCAGCGATTGCGGATCCGACCAGCTCCCGGGTTCCGTCGGGCGAGCAGAAGTACAGGTCGGCCGTGCCGGCGCCGCCGGTGGTCGTCGCGCCCCAGGTGACGGCGGCGGCGGTGGTGGTGGGAGTTGAGATCACTGTGGCGTCGACCGCGGCGCCTTCGTCGGGACTCTGACAGGGCGCGGTGGCCGGGTTGATCGGCGGCCGCACCGCGACCATCACTGTGTCCGCCATGCTGATGCCGTCGCCGTCGTCGACGACCAGCGAGAACACGTAATCCGCCCGGTATGTGGGCGCGGTGAAGGTCGGCCTCGCAGCGGTGGCGTCGCTCAACGTCACCGCCGGGCCGCTGGTCTGGGTCCAGGTGTAGGTCAGGGTGGCGCCCGCCTTGGTGGTGGCCGAGCCGCTGCCGTCCAGGGTCACCGGGTCGCCGGTCTGCACCGTCTGGTCCTCGCCCGCGTCGGCCGTCGCCGTGGACGACGTCGGCTTCGCATAGCCGTTGACGACGACCTTCAAGATGTCTGAGGTCACCGCCTCGCGCCATGCGCCGGCCGAGCCATAGCTTCGGGTCCAGAACCTGTCCCCCATGCTCCAGCCGGCCGCACCGCCCGAGTCCTCATCATCCGACGCCGTGCGCTTCCACTTCGCAGTGCTGATATCGGTCTGGTCCACGACGATGTAGTACGTCGTGTTGGGGGTCAGGTCGACATCGCCGGTGAAACTGTTGAGCCCCACGGTCAAAGACGACGGGTTCTCCAGCGTGGCCAACTCGGCGCCCGGCCCCGAACCGCTGTCCGACATGACCTTCACCTTGTAATTGGTCGGCGAGCCCGCCGTCTTGACGCCGAGCTGCACGTTCTTCAGCCGGTAGCCCGTGCTGTTGGTGCCCGTCGTGAACGGCTGGGCCCGATCCGCGTCGAAACCGAACTCAGAGTTGTCCCCCTGCGAGTTGTTCCCGATCAGCGCTGAGGTTGCCGGAAGCTTCGGATGGCCGTTGACGACGAACTTCAGTATTCTTGTGATGAACTCAGTCCACGAGCCGCTGTTGTTGACATTTCGCTTGTAGTAACTGTTCGCAATACTCCAGCCGTTCGCGCCGCCCGTGTCCTCGCTTTTGGATGTCGTTGTCGTATGGGTGAACGTGCTGTCGCTCGCGCCCAGGTCCACAAGGATGTAGTACGTCGTGTTGGCGGCCAGATCGATTCCTGTGCCAGAGGCCTTGAACTCGTTGAGCCCCACGGTAAGCGACGTCGGGCCGACCAATTCGGCCAACTTGGTGGTGCCCGGCCCAGAACCTCCGTCGTTCATGATCTTCACCGCGTAATCGGTCGGCGACCCTGCTGTACCGAATCCAAGCTGGATGCTGGTCAGCTTGTAGCCATCGCTGTTGGGGCCCGTGGTGAACGCCTGGGCTCGATCGCCGTCAAGGAATAAGCCGGCGGCGCCTGGCTGCAGGCCGTTTCCGATCAGGGCACGCGCCGTGATTGACGGGTTGTTCGTCACCGGCCGATCGGTGAAGCCGGCCACCGCCTCCGCGTTGCTGCCCTTGAGCGGGTTGTCGTCGGGTTTGGTGTAGGTGACGGTCACCGTCTGCTGGTCGGTCACGGCCGGCACCGTGAGGGTGACCGTCTTGCCGGCGATCGTGATCGCGGTGGCCGCCTGGGCGGCCCCGCCGCCCACGCTGATCGTGAACGCGCCCGGGGCCGTGGCCGAAGCGGTGTCGAGATTCCCGTCGTAGGTGAGCACCAGCTCGGCGCCGTCGATCTCCGCTTTGTCCAGGGCGGGCGCCTTCGCATAGCCGTTGACCTGGATCTTCAACGACTGAAATACGGCACTCCAGGCGCCGTTGCTGCTCCAAAGTCGTTCGTGATGGTCGTTGCCGATGCTCCAGCCGGGCTCGCCGACTTCGCCGTTCACGAGCGCTAGCTTCAGCTCCACGGCGAGGGCGCTCGCTGACATGTCGACCTTGAAGAAGTAGGTCGTGCTGGGGAGCAAGTCGACCTCGCCCGTGAACTCGTTCTCATACCCCACGGTCAACGAAGACGGCTTCGCCAGCGTGGCCACCGCGAGGTTGCCCGGTCCGGCGCCGGTGTCGCGCACGATCGTCGCGGTATAGCTCGGCGACCCTGCCACGTCGACGCCGAGCTGCACGCTGGTCAGCCGGTAGCCCAAACTCTTGCTGCCCGTCGTGAACGATTGCGCCCGATCGTCGTCGAGCGGTCCATTAACTGTGTCCGCTTGAGAGGTGTTTTGGACCAGCCGTATCGACAAGGTGTTGTTGGTCACCGCCTGATCGGTGAACCCATCCACCTCCGAGTCGTCCGCGCCCTTGAGCGGGCTCGAGGCGGGTTTGGTGTAGCTGACGGTGACGGTCTGGCCCGGGGTGACCGTCGGCACCGTGAGCGTGACCGTCCTGTCGGCGATCGTGATCGCGGTGGCCGTCTGCGCGGTCCCGTCGGCTTTGATCGTGAACGCGCCCGCGGCCGTGCCCGAAGCGGTGTCGAGATCCGCGTCGAAGGTGAGCACCAGCTTGGTGCCGTCGATCTCGGCGCTGGCCACGGCGGGCGCGATGTTCGGATCGCTCTCGATGTAGATCTGCAATGGACTTGTGAGGGGGTGCCACGTGCCGCTGACATCGACCAGGAAGTCGTTGCCGATGCTCCACCCGGAGGCCGCGCCCGAGTCTTCGTCGTCGGAGTTCGTCCGCGCAGCGGCATAGGACCCGGTTCCTGCCGTGACGAGTTCGTGGACCATGAAGTACGTGGTGTTTGCGTCGAGCCTTATGCCGCCGCCCGCTGCCGTGAAGCGGTTCGTTCCGACCGTCAGAGAGAGTGGGTTCTCCAACGTGCCCAGGCAGGAAGTGGACGGCTCAGTGCCGCTCTGAGGGCAGATCTTGACGGTATGGCTCGGCTCTGCTGTCCCGACGGACGAGAGTCGCCACCCGAGCGCGGTGAGCGTGTAACCCTTCGCATGGTCCCCGGTCGTGAACGCCTGGGCAAGATTGTTCGCGAGTGACCGTGACGCAACGGAGGTCTGGCCCGTGTTGCTTACCGATGGCGCCTGTTTCTCATAACCGTTGACGATGATCTTCAACGAATTTGCGTTCGAGGACCATGCGCCGGTGCTGGTCGCACCCCGGGAATGTCCGTCATCCCCGATGCTCCAACCGGCCGCGCCGCCCGAATCCTCGTCATTCGATGATGTTCCGTCCAATATTGTGTCGAAGTCGGCAACAGACGAGTCAATGACGACGTAATAGGTCGTGCTGGCGGCCAGGTCGACGTCTCCCGTGAACTCATTGAGCCCCGCGACCAACGACGCCGGATCGGTCAGCGTGCCCAGCGTGGTGCTGCCCGGTCCAGCACCGCCGTCGTTCATGATCTTCACGTCGGACGCGTATGCCGCCCCCGCATTCGTCTTGAAGTCGATCTGCACGCTGGTCAGCTTGTAGCCCGTGCTGTGGCTGCCCGTCGTGAACGCCTGAGCTCGATCGGAGGTGAGCTGCGGGTTCCCGAAGGACGTCTGCCCGCTGTTTCCGATCAGGGCCACGGATGTCGCCGCCGCGTTCACGTCCCGGGTGGCCTTGCCTGCCGTCCCGTCGAGTGCTAGCTCGTCAGAGGTGACGGCTTGGTCCGATCCAATGAAGACCGTCACCCGGAACCGGACCGTCTCTTTCAGGGTGGCGCTCCAGGGGAACGCGCGCTCGCTGCCGACGACCCACCAGTCGCCGCCCAGGTTCATCTCCCAGCGGTAGCGCGGCTGTTCGCCGTCGGGCAGATTGCTCACCAGCGCCACCAGCTTGCCCGGTTGGAACGGTCTGGGCACGGTCTCGTCGTGGCGGATCGTGACCGAGACCTGCTCTACCGCTCCCCTGGCGCCCTCCGCGGTCGGCGGTTGCGGTTTGGGCTCGAACACCCGCCAGGTCACGCTCAGCGGCGCCGACCTGGCCGACACCCCTGAGGCATAGCGCACGCTGACCCGCACGCTGGCCGTCTCGGGTTGGTGCGGCAGGTAGGAGAAGGTCGGGTCGCTGCCGCTGGGGAACCAGAGGTCGCCGCCGTAGCTCAACTCCCATTGATACGTCGGTTGTTCGCCCTCGGGCGCGCCGTCGATGTCGGCGCTGAAGCGGACTTGCTCGCCGGCGAAGGGAGCGGTCGCGCTGGCGCGGACGGAGACCGTCAGCTCGGTCTGCGCCTGCGCGTTCTCAGTGTCTGCAACAGGCTCAGGCTCGGACTCCGGCTCAGGCGTCGATTCCGGCTCGGGCGCCGGTTCGACCTCGAACTTCTCGGCGCTGGGCGTTCCGCAGCCCGCGTCGTTACAGGCCTGCACCCGGACGACCCAGGCGCCGGTGCCCGCGACCGTGATTTCCGCCCTGGAGACCGAGACCTCTTCGCCCTTGTTGAGCTTCCCGCCCGGTTCCGCTGTCCGCCAGCGGACCACGTAGCGCGTGGCGTCGTCCACGTCGTCCCAGTCGACATCGACATCAAGTGAGCCGATCTCGGTGGAGACGTGCAATCCGCCGGGCGCGGCAGGGGGCTGCGGTTCGTCCTGGCCAAACGCGGGCTGCGCGCCGGCCAATGCCGCGATCAGCAGGATCGCAAGGGTGACGACAAGTTGGGCGGCCCGGCGTCGGACAGGGAGCGGTTGCGGATGTGCGTTATGTGGTTCGTAACTCGGGGGGGGGGGGGCTTAACTTACGATCTCGCGGCCAGCGCCGCCGATCAACCTGCGCACGCGAGTCGCTAGAACGGCGTTGCCAGAAGGCGAACACTCGGCACGCTTTCCCTCACGGGCCCCACGGCCCACATCGCGTCAGTCCGGTTGGAGAATTATCTCACACCAAGTGTGTGTCAGTTGTGAGTTGTGTGCATATCATGCGTGTATCCAGAGTGATTTACAGATACTTTCGTCAACTGACATCGGCTGTTGGCCAAAGAGAACGACTCAGGACTCGCACTCAAGCCGCACCGAACGGCCCGCTTCGCTCCATACGCTGCCCGCTCCGGTCAGCGGTCCGGCCACTGCCGCTTCGAGCGAAGTCGCGAGCAGCGGCAGCCGGCCGCGGGCGGCAATGAACCGCGCCGCAGCACGCTCCGTCTCGCAGACGAACAGCACAGGCAGTCCCTGTCCGACCGCCGCCGCGCGCCGGTGAGGGCCGAGCTTGCGGGCAACACCACTCCGATACTCGGCCTTTCGCTCAAACTCCAGCGCATAGGGTCCGGGACCGAACGGACCACTGGTCACGAGCAGCAGCAGGTCGGGTCGCAGTTGGGTCAGGCGGGGGATATTGACCTCGCCGCGCCAGCCGGCATAAGCCCGGACGCCCTCGCGAGCAAACCCGAGCACCAGGCGATTTACGCCCTCGTCATGGCGCCGCTCGTGCAGTCGGTAGGCGCGCCGCAGGTAGGCGCCGTGTCGGTTGCGAATCTGAGCCGGCCGTACCCGGCTCAGGTTGGCGGCGCGGCGCATGCCCGCCTCGGCCAGGTAGTAGCGTCCCTCGTATCTCGCGGCCAATCCCGTAGCCAGGAAGCGCTGCAGAATCGCTCCGACGCCGGTTGCCGAGCCACCCGATATCTCGCGCAGCCATCCGGCGCGCATCGCCGGGAACTCGGCGATCAGCAAGAACAACCGGTAGGCCAGCAGACCGTTGAGCGTGTCCAGGTCGGGCTGGCGGCGCAGCCAGCGGGCCAACCGCTCGGAGCGGCCCGGGTTGAGCCGCGTCTGGGGGTCGGAGACGAGGTCGCGCGACACTCGCGGCTCGACCGGCCCCGAGCAGCGCCGGTCGGGCGTGCAGAACAGCGTCGGCGTCTCCGCGTCCAGCGTGCGCCGCGCCAGGTCGACCGCCCAGCGGTCGGCGCCGACCACGACCAGGGCCGAGGGCTCGACCGCCTGCTCGGGGTCCTCGTAGAAGACCCGGTTGCTGATCCGGAAGAGGCGCTCGCGCTCGGCCGAGTAGCAATCGAGATTCCAGAAACGGTGCTGCTGCTTGCGTCTGAGCACCCGCTCGGTAGCGTGCAGCCCGGCGTAGCTAAAGGGGATCCAGCAATCCGCGCCGTAGCGAGCCACGGCCCAGAAGTAGCCGCCCAGTCGCATCAGGCGGAAGTCGCTCAACCCGGGAGGCGCGTCCCACTCCGGCCGGTCCAGGTGGCCGTCCGCTGTGAGCGCCGGCGCGAGGCGGTAGACCGTCTCCAGGATCGCCAGCCGGCGCAAGGCGACCTGCACCCCGCGAGCCGTCGCCGTCCAGGGCGGATGCTCGTGTCTGTCCGCCGCCTGATCCGAGCCCGACCGGAATGGCGACAGGCCCAGGTCTTCATTGTGTCCGAGATGCTCATGGTCGAGCGCGACCGGCAGCCAGTCGGCTCGGCTCGCGGCGGGCGGCTCGCCCCCGTCGCCGCGGGCCAGTTCACGCGGGGAGAGGTGCGTGTGGTCGGTCGCGTAGAGCTCGGCCAGCGCCCGGCTGGTCAGGAACCAGCGCGGTTGTGGCGGCTCGGTCATCCCGCGCCGAATCGACACCGCCCATCCGCCCTGGCGCAACCTCGCCAGTCGCGCCCGCACGGCTGGTTCCCGGACATTCAGGATCGGGGCCAGGTCGCCAGCCGATGCCAGCGGCATCAGCCCAATCAGTCGCAAGAGTCGCCGTTGTTCCGTCCTCAGCCGTCGTTCGCCGACCATCTCCGTCCCTGCGCCTCCGTCGGCCGGCAGCGCAGAACGGATTCTGCGCCGGGCCTGGATGCTGCAGGGGAACTGCAGGTCGACTGGGTTCCAACCGTGAGCGTCCGATGCGCGTCACGTCGGAACGACGATGGCTACCTCCGATGGGTTCGACGGTATGTCCGCAAAACGAGACCGGATCGGACAGATCCCGCTAGTTCGATGCGTGCGAATGTTGCGTTGTCCGCGTCACGCGATCCGTGTGCACGCAGACACACTCTCCGTCCGCTCCAAGGGGGCCGCTCGATCGAGTGGCTCATCTCCTCGAGATTGCTGAATGGTCGCCAATCGACACCCGACCAGATTCGGCGCAAGGATGTGGAGCAGATGTCGATCGGCCGCTAGCTCCAGCAGTGACAGCAAGTGACCGGCGTCCGGCTTGGCACCGTTGCGCCAGCGGTGCACCGTGCGGACATTCACCCGAAGCAGTCGCGCCAGCTCTCGCCAGGAGAGACCAGCGGCGGCGCGGAACTCAGCCAACTTGTCCGCAAAGCCCGTAGGGAACTGCGATGGTTCAGTCCGGTACTGGCGCCGTTGCCGCCCTGCCATCCGTTCAACGTTGCTCTCGTTGTACGACCAGCGAGTCGTCGTCCAACAGTTCCGGGAGGCCGTTCGGCACCTTAGTCGCGAGTCGCACGAGCGAGAGCATCGCTTCGCCGCTGGGCGCCGTCCCGTTCCGCCAGCGGTGCAACTGCCGGCTGTCCACGCCCATCGCCGCAGCCATCCGCTCCCAGGACAGGCCGGTCAGTTCCTTCAACGACTCGAGACGCTCGGGAAAGTCGTCGGGCAAGAAGCAGACGCCCGGCCGCAACTCCGAGTCAGTGTTTCGCTCACTCATCCTCGTACTCCTGAACGAACAGCTCGTCGAAGCCGCCGATGTCCAGGGCCGCCTGCAAGCGCCGGCGCACATCCGGCGACGGACTCTTGCGGCCGCTGATCAGTTGCGAGAGATAGCCGGACGAGATGTCGGCCAGCTCGGCAAGTTCGTTCTGGCTGATGTTGAGCCGGTTGATGCGCTCCCAGAGCGGTTCGGGCTTCAGCCGCACCCGCGGCGATCCGGTTCGTCGTGTCATCACGCATCCTCCCTGGCGGCCGGTTCCCGGCTCTCTGCGCTGGCTCTTTGTCGGCCCGGTCGTTCTCCTGGCTCGGCTGGTTCAGGCTCAGACAGGTGCTGCTCCGGTTGTTCGAGGTAGTGGCGCGCGATGATCCGCGCCAGCATGCGCAGGCCCTCCCGGCGCCGTTGCTCCTGCTCCTCGGTCAATGCTGCTGTCGAATCCACAAGCCCTCCCTCCTGTTCCGTCGCATCGAGTCCGTGCAAATGGCATGGACGAATAGAACCCGTGTTCAATGCGGCGCCAATCTATCAACACGTTTGTTTGGGATTCAAGGGCGTTGAGACCGCTGACGAGGATTCGGCCCAAATCGCTTGCTGGAGTGTTCCGCTTGATGAACCGGTGTTGTCCTCTGTAGAAGACTGTGGCTACCAGATAGACAAAGAACGTCTATTCTGGTCCGCGCGCACAGGAGACCGGAATTGCGCCAGGCTCAGAATCTGTGCGCGCCGGTACGGTCGCACTAGGGCGTAGAGGAAACATAAGATGAATAACGAGTTAGCTCAGACCCCGGCGGCTCGCTATGCCAGGGTCTCCAGCGACGGGCACGATGTCGATCTCTCGGTCGCCGCGCAGCTCCGGGCGCAGCCGAACGAGGCCGAGCGCGGAGCTCATCACGTGGTTCGAAGCGGATCGTCGTGCGGCCAGACCACGCTGCCATCAACTACCAGATTCCTCCGCCGCCCGATTGTCCGTTGGCTGGCCGGGGCGAATCGGAAACGGCAATGCGCGAGGCAGTTCGCGGCATGGCGCCATCTGGTCAGTCAATGCGTTCGTCGCCCGTTCCTCCGGCGACTGGTTGAACCGAGGGATGCGCTCTACCGGCCAGGATGGCTGAGGGATCGCTTGCGAACCTGTTTCCTCGAAGCGTTCACGACTCAAGCACGTCGCGCAGCCGCTTGAGCGATCGCAGCCTGACCTTGCCGCGCAACCGCGCCGGACGGGCGGCGATCGTCATCGGTTCACCAGTGGCCGGATTGCGGCCCATGTGCTCGGCTCGTCCCGTCTGCGGCGCCACATCGGCCCTGACCAAGCCCAGGAGCGTCACCACCCCCGGCCCATCCGCCGAGAGCTCCGCCAGCGCTACGTCGGCGAACGCTTCCAACACCCGCTCCGCGTCCTTCGGGGCAACGTTGCTGCGCTGGGACACCGCTCTCGCCAGTTCCGCTTTCGTCTTCGCACGAGTTTCGCTCATCGGCCGACCTCCCTTCGCACCGGGACAGTCTTCCACAAGAACGGACAACTGTCTGTGCACTGAACGTACAGGACTACTGAATTGAGCATGTAATCGGTGTGCAGTTCAAGCAGTGCATCCTCAACCTGTCCGGAGGGTCCAATACCGTGATCCTGTCCGGCCAGAGCGCTGTATGGAAGAACCGCGCTGCCCCTGTCAATCAACTGGTCTGGCCCAGACTTTCGTTCTGTATTGGACTTGCTGCCCTATCTGGAGAGGGCTGTCTGGCTGGGATACGATGTTTCGAACATTGATCCGCCGCCATTGCGAGTGGCGGCCCGGAGCAAAGGAGAACTGCGATGGATCAATCACCCGAACTGATTCCAGCGGCGCTCTACGCCAGGGTCTCCTCGGACCGTCAAGACGTCGATCTCTCGGTCGCCGCGCAGCTTCGCGCGCTCCGGGATTTCGCTGAACGAAACGGGTATGTGGTCGTTCGCGAGTACGTCGACGAGGCCGAAAGCGGGCGTGTCGCCAACCGTCCCAAGTTCCGCCAGATGCTGGATGAGGCGGCGCAGACTGACGCGCCGTTCCAGGAGATCCTGGTCTGGAAGTTCTCGCGCTTCACGCGCAAGCGCGAGCACGCCGTCGCCTTCAAGTCGATGCTGCGCCGTCGCGGGATCCGAGTCACCTCGATCACCGAGCATGCCGACGACACCCCGACCGGCAAACTGATGGAAGCGATCATCGAAAGCGTCGATGAGTTCTACTCCGAGAACCTCGCCCAGGAGGTGACGCGCGGCATGCGCGAGGCCGCCTCGCGCGGGTTTTTCCTCGCCTCCAAGGCGCCCTATGGCTATGAGCGGGTCAAGGTCCAGGACGGTCCGAAGGAGCGCCCGACGCTCATACTCGATCCTCAAACAGCGCCGATCGTCAAGCAGATCTTCGAGATGTCGCAGCGCGGCCTTGGTCTCAAGGAGATCGCACGCGACCTAAATGAGCGCGGTATCACGATCCAAGGCCGGCGCTGGTACAAGCGCCGCCTGCACTATCTCCTGACCAACGAGGCCTATACCGGCACCTCGGTCTGGGGACGCACGGCCAAGGACGGGCAGGCGCCCGATCCGGTCCGGGTCGAGAACGCCTGGCCGGCGATCGTCTCGCGCGAGCAGTTCGAGGCGGTTGGGCGCGGTCTCAAGGCACGCAGTCCCAAGGCGCGTGCGCCGCGGGGAGTCGGCAGCAAGTTCCTGCTGTCAGGGCTGCTGCGCTGCGGGCGTTGCGGCAAGTCGTTCGTCGGCCACGGGGCCAAGGGCGGAAAATTCTCTTACTACGTCTGCAACACCCTGCACCGCGAAGGCGCCGGCGCTTGCCAAGCGCCCTACCTCAGCGCGCCGAAGCTCGAGGAACTGGTCACGCACAAAGTCCTCACGCGCATCCTCAACGAGCAAACGATCATCGAACTGGTTCAGATGGTGGCCGAGGAAATCGACGCGATGGCGGCCGAACTCAACACCCAGCGGCAGGCAGTTGAGACTGAACTCGCCGACGTGCGCAGGCGTTTGGCCAAACTCTACGACGCACTGGAGAACAGCGACCTCACCTACCAGGATTTGTCGCCCCGCATCCACTCGCTGCGCGGCCAGGAAGACCAACTCGCCGCCGCGCACGAGAACGCAACGCTCCAACTGGAACAACGTAGAGCTGAACTCCCCTCCAGCCGGGAGATCAAGCGCTACGTCGCCGATTTCCGCGAGTTCCTGCAAGCCGGCAGCATCCCCGAGCGCAAGTCCCTCATCAGGAACTTCGTCAAGCGCATCAAGATTGCCCCCAAGCAGGTCACCTTGACCTATACGATCCCGATGCCGACCGACGGGGCGATGATCGAATCCGAGTCGGTTCTTGGTATTGTTCAGTCAAGCCCACCAACCCTGTTTTTCACTTCTCATCGTTCTTACTTGCCAGTTACCGTCATTGCCGCGCTCAGACGCGGCAATCTCGCCGCGCTGAGTACCCAAGTCTTCGCTTGAGGCTGCGAGATGCCCACGACAAGCGCGGGCATGATGAGAACTCTTCCAGGCGACATGCAGAGACATGAACAGGTACTCAAGCTGACGAGCGTCACGGATGTCGCTATCTGACGAGATGCTCTCGCAGGAAGTCGATTTCTGCTTCCAGGTATGCACCGTCGCCGTCGCTCAGGGCCAGCAGATGCCAGCCGTTCTCCACGGCGAACAGCTCTGCGTTGGGTATGCCCTGAGCAGCGTTCTCGGCGTGACTAAACGGCACATCGCCGTCGTGAGTGCCGTAGGCGAGGAGCGTCGGACAACGCACCTGATCCAGCGGTAACTGGTCGATCTCACGGAATCGCTTCAAGTCGTTATCAAAGCCGGCGCGCAACAGATCCATCGGGGGCGACTGAACAATCAGATTCTCCAGCACTGCCATCTTCTCCGGATCCGCGAGGATGTCATCGACCACTCTCGCCCGATCCATCGCTTCCAGCGTGCTCTCCATCGCGAGGAACTGCGCCACACCGACGCGTGGAAATCGCTTCATGATCACGCTCGAGAGCCATTGAACGAAGCTGCTCATCGATACCTTGACCATCAAGTCCGAAACCTCAGGTTCGTATCTCTGCGTGATCGCGACCTCAAGGATCAACGCTCTGACGCGGTCGGGATGTCGCGCGGCAAACTGAATCCCGCTCGGTCCGCCACCCGAGATGGCGTAACCAGCGACCTGTCCAACTTCCAGGGCATCCAACAGAGCTGCAACGGCGTCCGCTTGCTCTTCGAACGACGGGCCCGTTTCCAGCGGTGTTCTGAGAAAACCCGGCCTCGACGGAGTGATGGTTCCGAAGCCTGCCGCCTCCATGGGTTCACCGATGAAACTTGCATGATGGCTTTGCGGTGTGCCGTGAAAGATCACGACGTACGGCGCGTCGCCGCGGAGCGCGTATTCCACCGGACCCACAGCGGTCTCGACGACCTCAGAGGCCGCGTTGAGCGCATCGATAGCTCGCTGTCGACCCGTTCTGATACCGAACGCCATGATTGCCCTCCCCAATACGTGCCCTCCTCCGGCGCCGCAAGTCTGGATCTCCGGTTGGGTCGCAAGGTAACCAAACGCGGCAGGACCTAGCGGGTTCAATCCTGGTTGATGGTCTCGGAGAATCGTCGTCAGCCGACCTGGGGATCCAGGCGCGTTTTTCCGTCGCGCAACGAGAAGTTCGATACATCAGAACCGACAACGTAAGCCGGCCACAGATTTGCTGTCGCAACGTTCATAGCCCACTCGGCCTCGGATCGGGTAAACGCATCACGACTGCCCAGCCTGGCAATCGACGGACATAGGTTGAGGTCGGAGGAGGTCGACCAACAACTCCAACCCATCACGGCATCAGGCAAAGGAAAAGGACTTGCGATGAACCGCAATCAAGTTCCAAGCGCCGGCTGGCAAGGCACGAAACCGCCAGGGAATGGAGAGGGTCGAAGGAGATTGCCACTGCTGGCGCTGATGCTGGTTGCTCTGGGTCTAATCCTGGCTCTCGGATTGCCAAACGGCACTCCCGCGATGGCTCAAGGACCTCGCACCCCGTCAGATGCCAGCGCTGCAGCAACAGTACAGGCCCCGCAGGTCACGAGGACCACGTTGGTCTCGAGTCCGGCTGTCGGCGACACCTACGGATTAAACGAGATGATCAAGGTCGGCTTGTTCTTCGACACGCCAGTCAATGTCCAAGGCAAGCTCTCGATCGGCGTCTACATCGGAAGTCGCTGGTATGGAATGCCACTCCTCGACGGATCAGGAAGCGACTGTCTGATCTTTGGACGGCGAGTGATGTGGGACGACACCGACGGCGATGGCGTCGTGGTTCCTGGCGGATATGTCGACGGCCAGGGCCAGTACCACGGCTTCATTGGCCGCGGTTCAATCACAGACGCGATGACCGGAGTCGCGGCCAGCCGCCTGTTCCCGGGCGTCAATGACTCTGCCCACTCGGTGGACTGGAGGCACTCGGTCAAGATCACAGACGATTCCGTTATCTCCAGTCCGGAGGACGGTCACGCCTACCGGGCCGGCGAAGCCCTTGAGGTTCAGCTCACCTACGAAGAGAACATGGTCGTCGAAGGTCAGAAGGGCATCAGCATCTACGTCGGAGATGTCGAAGGCAGTTGGCGCGGCGCTCACTATGAACGAGGCGCCGGTACCGACAAGTTGGTCTTCAGCTACACCGTCAAGCGCACGGACGTCGATGCGACCGGATTCAGCGTCTCATCGGGCAGCAGAGAGTCGGGTTACTTCGGCAGCGGCTTCGTACGCTCCCAGGCAACCGGCCTGTACAGCAGCTTCGGCTACCGAGCGCTGCACGACCAGTCCGGTCACAACGTGCTGGGCTCAGACGACCTAGTCTCACCAACCGTCTCCGAACTTAAGGTCATCACTCAACCGGAAGATCGCGGCTATGTCGCAGGCGAAGAAATCCGAGTCGACGTCGTCTTTGACGAGAATGTCACGGCGGACGGCTCGGCCGAACTTGAACTGGACTTCAATGGTGAAGCCAAAACCGCGGTCCTGGTGCGATCGGCGCTGCTTATCGAAGCAATCAGCGGTCCTGCCGCCGGCGCGAACACACTGACGTTCATCTACGAGGTCGTCAAAGGCGATCATGACCCAGACGGATTTGCGATCGGTGAGAACAAACTGAGACTGACCAGCGGCACGATCAGAGATGCGGCTGGAAACGATGCGAACCTCGATCACAGCGCGGTGCCCGCCGCGGCGATCCAATGCATCGATGCCCGCAATCTCCCACCGGTCTTCGATGAGGGATCCAGCGCCAGCCGCACTGTCGACGAGGAACTGGACCGCGGCTCGCTGGTCGGCGACCCAATTGTCGCCTCAGATCCCAATGGAACGCCACTGACCCTCGCACTCTCAGGCGATGACGCTGAGCGATTCTCGATCGATAGCAGCGGGCAAATCACGAACGTTTGGCGGCTCAGTTACGAGTCGCGGAGCCATTTCGATCTGGTGGTCTCCGCAAGCGACGGTGTCTCGACAACGTCGCTGGACCTCACCATTCAGGTGACCGACATTGATGAGCCAGGCCAAATACGCCTTGAATGGCCACCGCCGGTCTGCACGCCTGTACTCCATGCCTACGTGTACGAGCCCGACCGCGAAGAACAGGACCACGTCTGGACCTGGGAAATCTCCAGCAACGGCGAAGACGGCTGGACCACCATTGGACATGTCGAGTCCTGGGATTCCACCTATTCGCCAACGCCGGACCAGGCCCACAAGTTCCTGCGCTTGACGGTGACGTACTCCGATAAGTTCGGCGCCGACAAGTCCGCGCAGGTAATCGAAGAAATCGGTCCGATCGAGCCATTGCAGAAGGGCTGCAATGCAGAAGGACTTGGCACCATTGGCTGATAGCTCGGACTGTAGTCGGCTACGCTCGGGGCCGGCATGCTTCCCTCGAAACCAATGAGAAGGTTTTGAGGGAAGTTGCCTGTGATCGTTCCCGTTACTGTCTCACCCTGCCGATTCGTTAGCCTGAACCAGGACGGTCGCGCCTATAGTGCGCATGTGCGCGAATGCCGTAAGTCCGAGCGACACGAAGGGAAGCAACGGTGTCAACTTCTGCAGACTTTTCCGAGCTGCCTGGTCGGCTGATCGTGGTCGAGGGCATTGATGGTTCCGGCAAGAGCACCCAGCTCGACTTGCTGCACAAGTGGCTGCGCAGCGAGGGTTACGTCACCGTCTTCACCGAGTGGAACTCATCGCCCATCGTCCGCGATACGACCAAGCGCGGCAAGCGCAAGCAGTTGCTCACCCCGATGTCGTTCAGCCTGGTTCACGCCGCCGATTTCGCCAGCCGGACGCACGAGCAGATTCTGCCCGCATTACAGGCTGGGGTGATCGTCCTCGCCGATCGCTATGTCTACACGGCGTTTGCGCGTGACGCCGCTAGAGGCGTCAACCGCAAGTGGGTGCGCGATCTGTACTCATTCGCGCCGCCGCCCAATCTGGCGCTCTACTTCCATGTGTCGCTCGACGAGTCGATCCGACGCATCGCCGCTGCGCGCGCTGAAATCAAGTTCTACGAAGCGGGCATGGACCTCGGACTGTCCGATGACGTGCATGAGTCGTTCCGGCTGTTCCAGGGCAGGATCCTGGACGAATACGAGGCGCTCTGCGAGGAATACGACATTACCCGCATCGATGCCTCTGAGTCGCTCGTCAATCAGCAGGTGTTGGTCCGAAAACTGGTTGAACCTCTGCTAGAGGGCATGCCCAAGCGCGAGATCACCAATGTGCCTGCGCACATCCAGACCGGATACGCCGCGCTGGCCGCCGGAGGTGGCCTGTGACCGAGGTCAAGTTCTACGGCGATCCGCCTCCCGGCATCGAACAGGACTGGCTGCCGGGCCGGTTGATCGTGATCGAAGGCACTGACGGCGTAGGCCGCTCCACGATCATCTCCATTCTGCGCGACTATCTGGAAGCGCATGGCTGGGGCGTCGTCGACAGCGGCCTGCGACGCTCGCCGCTGGTCGGTCCCGGCATCGACGATGCCAAGCAGGGCCATACCCTCGACCCGATCACATTGAATCTGTTTTACGCGACGGACTTCTGGGATCGCTTCGAGCGGATTATGTTGCCCGCGTTGCAGGCCGGGATGGTCGTCCTTGCCGACCGCTACATCTTCTCACTCATGGCCCGGGCAGTGGTTCGTGGGGCCTCACGTCATTGGCTGGAGCAGATCTACGGATTTGCGCTCATTCCAGACCAGGTGGTCTATCTAGACATCGACGCCGAAGACCTGGTGCTTCGAGTGCTGGAGCGCGGGTTCGACTTCTGGGAATCGGGCGGCGACTATCTGCACGACCGCAGCATCTACGACGGTTTCATGCAGCACCAGCGCGAGCAACTGCAAGAAATGTCGGCGATGGCGGAGCGCTACCAGTGGGATGTGGTGGACGCCCGAGGGACCATCGAAGAGGTGTTTGAGCAGGTCCGTCGAGCCGTACTGCCTACCGTCGAAGTGATGCCGTAGAGCAGATCCCGAGGGCGGAATTCCCGCTCGCGGAGTGTATGCTGATTCAGCTATCGCGCCGAGGTAGCTCAGTTGGTAGAGCACACGACTGAAAATCGTGGTGTCGGCAGTTCGACTCTGCCCCTCGGCACCAAGCCTCTACGATTCACTCCTGCGAAATCAACGCGTCCGCCAGGTACTCGACCACGTGTCGCGGTTCATGGTCGGTGAAGTGACCGATCTGCTGCCGGCATGAGACTCCAGTGATCGCGACTGGAGTGTCTGCCGCTGCTTCCAATGCTGGGAAGAGCCGCAGCGAGCCCATCCGTTGCGACATCTCGTAGTGTTCGGCCTCGAAGCCAAACGATCCAGCCATCCCGCAGCAACCACTATCGATTGCCTGTGGCTTGAATCCCGCTCGGTTGAGCACGTCAAGTGTTTGCTCAAATCCAGCCAACGCCTTCTGATGGCAGTGCGTATGCAACATCAGCGGGCCGCGGTCGCCGATGAATATCCGAGGCGCGTCATTCGCATTGAGTTCCTGGGCTAGCCACTCATCGAATAGCAGGGCTTGCGACGCCACGAGCGAGGCGGACTCACTGCGAAGCAACAGCGGATACTCGTCCCGCAATGTCAGCAGGCATGACGGTTCGGTGCCAATGATCGGAGTACCGGCATTGGCATAGGACAGCAATGCGCCGACGTTACGTTCTGCCAGTTCGCGAGCATCGTCGAGCATTCCCTTAGAGATCGAGGGGCGGCCGCAACATGCACGATTCTCAATCCTGATCACCCGATATCCCAGGGCTTCAATGATTCGTGTCGCCGCGATTCCAACTTCGGGATGGACGAAGTTTGTGAACGTGTCGTCGTAGAGGACAACATCGCCACGAGTGGCGATTGGCGAGGATCGCCGTGCGAACCAGCGAGCGAACGACTGTCTTGCCAACGACGGCACAGGCCGCTGAGGATGTACGCCCACTCGTCCCAGGACACGTCTGGCTACCTGCGTCGAGCCGATGAAGTTGGCAATCCTTGGGGCAAGCGACCCGAGTCGCAACAGCGTCGCGATGTTGGCAAACGCTCGATCTCTGAGAGGCACACCGTGCGTTTGATGTCGATGGGCCAGCACTTCGTACTTGATCTTGGCCAGGTCGACGCCCGATGGACACTCCGCTTTGCAGGCTTTGCACTCGACGCAGAGATCAAGCGCGTCATGCAGCCGGTCGCCGGACAGCTCCTCGAGCGGCATGGCGCCGTTAAGCACCTGTCGCAGCAGGTTGGCCCGTCCACGAGTCGAGTGTTCTTCGTCCTGTGTCACCTGGAACGAGGGACACATGCCCCCGTCGAACTTGCGGCAAGCGCCCTGTCCGTTGCACATCTCGACTGCACGGGCGAGTCCACCCTCGGAGGAGAAGTCGAGCCACCCGGGCGGCTCGGCATTGATCGTCTCCGGACTCAGACGCAGGTTGTCGCGGAATGGGGGCGTGTCGATGATCTTGCCGGGATTGAGCAGACCGTCAGGATCGAAGACCTGCTTGGCCTCGCGGAACGCGTCGACCAACTGCGGTCCAAACATCTTCTCCATGAATGCGCCGCGCACGATCCCGTCACCGTGTTCACCGGAGAGCGAACCGCCGAACTCGACCACGAGATCGGCGATCTCCGACGCCAGCGCCTCGGTCTGTTCCAGGCCGTGTTGGTCCTTGACATTGACCACGGGCCGGATATGTAGGCAGCCAGCCGCTGCATGTCCGTAGTAGCCGGCTCGCAGCCCACCTGCTCGGACGGCGGCGTCGAATCGCGCGACGAATTGCGGCAGGCGTTCGGGCGGCACTGCGGTGTCTTCGACAAACGCGCCTGGTTTGGGATCGCCGTGCATCGACATCAGCAGGCCCAAGCCTGCCTGTCGCATCTGCCACATCTTCGCCTGCGCAGCGGCATCGGTCTCGGTCACATAGGCATATCCCATGGCCTGCGATTTGAGGTGGGACTCAATCGTTCGTAACTGATCATGCAGATCCCCGTCTGTGTCGGCGAAGCACTCGATCAGCAGAATCGCGCCGGGTTCTCCGACGACGAACTCGGCCAGCGGCGCGTAGCCGACACTTGATCGGCAGCGCTCAATGATGATGTCGTCAACCAGCTCAATCGCGGCCGGCTTGTGAGCGTTCGCAGTGACTGTCGCTTCGGCGGCTTCGATCAACGTGTGAAAGTGGGCGGCCAGAATTCCGCGCCGCCTCGGAAGCGGAGCAAGCTGGACCGTGGCCTCGGTCACGACGGCAAGCGTGCCCTCAGATCCGACGACCATGTTGGAAAGATTGACGCCGCTTGGCTCAAGCAGTGTGTCCAGGTTGTAGCCCGATACCCGTCTGGGAATGTCGGGGAATCGCTCACCGATTTCCGCTCGCTCGCGCTCAGCGAGTTCGCGCAGGTCGCGGTACAGGCGCCCTTCGCGTCCACCCGAATCGATCAGAGCCCGCAGCCGGCGCTCGTCGACGTGATCGAAGCGCAGGTTGGCGCCGTCGGAAAGCACCACGTCGACTGAATCGACGACGTCAATCGTCTTACCGTAGAGACCGCTGTGTGTGCCGCACGAATTGTTGCCGATCCCGCCACCGATCGTGGCCCGATTCGCGGTTGAGGGGTCAATGGGGTAGTGCAATCCGAACCTTCGGGCTGCCTTGTTCAGTTCCGACAGCACCAATCCCGGCTGAACCCGCGCAGTGCGGGCGTCGGCATCGATGTGCAACACCGAGTTCATGTGCCGGGTGAAGTCCAGCACGACGGCGTGATTGACACCCTGTCCGGCGAGGCTGGTGCCGCCACCGCGCGGCAAGACCGGTACGCCGTGCGAGCGCGCAACGTCAACGGCAGCCGCGGCATCGGCGGGCGATCGGGGAAAGACGACCGCGACTGGCTCCATCTCGTACAACGAGGCATCGGTCGCGTAGAGCAGCCGGGACGGTCGGTCGATCAGGACATCTGAAGCATCCGATACCGCCTCCGCCAGGTCCGAGGCGAGAGTGGTCAGCGCGTTGGGTCCGTTGTTGAGCATTGCTCGGGCGCGGCGCACCGAAGAGAAACTCGACGGGCTGCGTCCTTCGATGACAGATCTGAGCGGGGCGTCGGTCGTCATTGCGGCAGGCTACTGTGCAGCCGATACGCCGCCTCGGAAGGATCGTCCGCTGAGAGGATGGCGCTGCGCACAGCAACACCCCAGGCGCCGGCTTCGATCACCGATGGAGCGTTGTCAACGGTGATCCCGCCAATCGCGTAGCAAGCGATGTTGCCCATCAGCGCGCGGATGTCCGACAGATGAGTCAACCCGGCGCCCACTCGACCCGGGTGCGAAGTCGTCTCGAAGACTGTGCCCACAATGGCGTAGTCCACTTCGTCGCCGAGGGCGATGTCGGCCTCTCGCGCGTCATGCACGGAGCGGCCCAGGAGCAGGTATTGACCTCGGGGGGTGTCAGCAGCAGCAGGCAGGTGAAGCCCAATCTCGATCGCACGCGCGATGTCCGGGCGATTATTGACCATCAGCACAGTCTGGGGCGGCACACGGCGCTGGACGGCGCGGATCAGCGACATCACTTCGACGTCTCCAAGATCACGGTCCCGGAGTTGCACCATCAGTCGACCGCCGACACCATTGGCTGCGCGGACGATCACGTCTGCCAGCGGTCGACCATTGGTGCCTTCTCGATCGGCGATCAGCATCAATCGGTGCAGAATCATGATTCACGCCTTAGGAAATGCCACGGGATCGCCCGTCGCTCAATCAGCACAACGGCCAGGAACAATAGATAGCTCAGCAGCGCAACGACGAATATTGCTCCGAACACTAGGTCAGTCCGAAACGATAGACGGGATTGTTCGAGGAAGATACCGAGCCCATCCGTTGCGCCGGCGAGCTCACCAAAGATTGCGCCCAAGACTGCATAGATTGCTGCAATTCGTAGGCCAGTGAACAGGTCGGGCAATGCGGCGGGAATCTTGACGTAGCGATATGTCTGCCAGCGTGAGGAACCAAACGTACGCATCAGATCCAACGTCGGGCGCTCGGTAGAAGCCAGTCCGGCGGCGAAGCCGAGCACGATTGGCACGAAGGTGAAGAGGCCAATGACAATGATCTTGGGCAACACGCCGAAGCCAAACCAGACAATCATCAGCGGCGCAACGACCGGAATCGGCACCGTCTGCGAGGCGACGATGATCGGGTACACCGCACGTCGGAGCGGTGTCGACACATCTAGCAACAAGCCCAGTGCCAGAGCGCAAACGATGCTGATCGCAAAGCCCGCCGCGACCTCTGACATCGTGACCAGCGCGTGCGCCCAGATGGCGCCGGCCGACTCAACACTCTCACGCACGATCCGGATCGGTCCGGGCAGCACCTGGGGTCTGATGTCGGAGAGCCAGACGTAGATCTGCCAGCCGGAGAGCACGAAGAGCGTGAGCGCGACCGGCGCGACCACGTCGAAGAACCATCCGCGCAACCTGGGGAGACTGATAGCCCGCCACATCATGAGTCGACGCCAACGCTCTCGGTTTCATGGCGCAACACGTCGATCAACCGATGCGCGGCCTCGGTCTCGGCGGCACGCACGGTGCGCGGACGCGGCAAATCAACCTCGAGAACGTTGGTGATCCGGCCCGGTCGTGGCGACATGACGTAGACACGATCCGACAGCGCCACCGCTTCGTGTGGGTCGTGCGTGACCAGCAGGGCCGAACCGCCAATCCGATTCCAGGTCTCGGCGAGCCAGGCTTGTAGTTGTCCACGGGTGATGGCGTCGAGCGCGCCGAACGGCTCGTCCAGCAACAGAAACGGACGGCCGAGCAGGTATGTACGCAGGAAACTGGCCCGTTGACGCATGCCGCCCGAGAGTTCATGCGGCCGTCGATGTTCAAATCCGCCCAATCCGAACTGAGGAAACATCTCAGCAGCGCGGGCGCGAGCATCTGCGCGATTCATGCCCTGAACTTCGAGTCCCAGCGACACGTTCGCAAGCACCGTGCGCCAGGGAAAGAGCATGTCCTGCTGCGGCATGTAACCGAACCGCTTGAGCCGCTCCTCCGCTGGCGCCGATGCGCCATCGACCAGGATGCGTCCCGCGTCGACATCGTCCAGTCCGGCAATCAGGTTGAGCAATGTCGTCTTGCCGCAGCCGGACGGACCGACCAGGGCGGCAAACTCGCCATCGCCCACGGTCAGCGACACGCCGCTGAGCGCGACGACCTCGTTATCGCCGCGACCGTAGGCCTTGTCGACCGACTCAACTTCCAGCACGGCGCACGTTATCGCTAGGAGTCGCTACTAATTGTTCGACGCTCGCGCCGCTTCATAGAGGTCATTCGTGAAGTGTGCGGCGTAGTCGGGCGGATCGACGATCGGATCGCCGTCGACATCGAGTAGCAATCCATGCTCGAAGAGCCACTCCGTGTAGCCCTCCCAGTGCTCGAGCGTCTGCGAACCCCAGCGGCCTTCAGGGTCGACGTAGTACTGAGCAGCCAGCAGCCGGGCGGACTCGAAGACCAGCTCCAGGTTGGGGAAGACGTCTTCGCCGGCGATGTCGATCATCATTTGGGCGGCTTCGTTCGGCTCAGAAACGGCGTACTCGTAGCCCTTGATCGTCGCTGCGAGGAATCGGGTGAGTAGTTCGGGATCGCTGTCAACCAGTCCGCGAGCAGCGACCAGGACGACTCCCGGGTAGTCGGGAATGCCGAAGTCGGTGTACTTCCAGGTGCGCAGCTCGATGCCGCGCTGTCTCGCTTCAATTCCTTCCCAGGTAACGAACGGCTCGACCGCTTGGACCCGCCCTTCGTAGAGCGCCTCATAGGCCGCGGTGTCGAGGATCACGCCGGAAATGTCGCCCTTGCCACCGTCGGCGCGGACGACCCACTCCCACTGTGGCTGCTCGGCCGGACCGCCGAATCCGCCGTAGGTCTGACCGTCGAGATCGCGCGGACGCTCGATCGGACCATCGGCAAGAACTGCGACCTCTGTGGGATTGGTCTGCAATACCGCAGCGATGGAGACGATGTCCAACCCCTGGGCACGGAAGAGAGGCAGGTATGTCGGGAACGAGAATGCGACATCGGCGACTTCCTGGTCGAGCAGAATTTCACCGGCTGCGCCGCTGTATGGCAGGATCTCGATCTCGATGCCTTCCTCCTCGTACCAGCCCTGGGCAATCGCCACATAGATGCCGGTGTGATTGGTGTTGGGCAGCCAGTCCAGTTGCACCCGAACGACATCCGGTTCCTGGTCTGATTGCGCCTCAACGACCCGGATTGAATCGGACTGCGGTACGTCGGTCGATTCAGCACAAGCGCCTACAGCGAGCGACGCGACGCCAATCAAGATCAGTGAACCGAACAGTTTCCAGAGCTTCATTATTCGTCCCCATTCACCCAGGCTGAGTCGAAGAAGTTGTATTCAAGTTCCATCGCGGTACGGAACTTGATCGCTTCCGAACCGGAATCGTCGCCATGTTCATCCAGCAATCGCTGAATGATGTCGACTTTTTCCTGGTAATCGGGGCTGGAGTACATGTTGATCCAGAAGCCGTACTTGTCGTCGTACGGTTGATCGGCGAGGCGCAGTCCTAGCCATCCATACAACTTGGCGCAGGGCGCCATGGCTGCGAGATGCTCACCGACCGTTCCCAACGACGCCGTGGCCAGGAGAAAGTCTGTGTACTCGCGAGCGGCAGGTAGCGGCTGGACATCTTCGAGCGAGACGCCCAGCTCAGGTGCAGTCTTCTCATGCAACGTGCCCTCTGTGAGGATGCCCGACATCAGCTCGCCAAATTGACGCCGCGTCGACCAATCCTGGGCGCGGACCGCCCCCCATGCGTATGAACGGGCATAGGCGTCGAGGTAGAAATGATCCTGCTGCGCGAAGAGTCCGTAGCGGGACTCGGACAGCGTGCCGTCGGCGAGGCCCACGATGAACGGATGCTCGAGACAGGCTTCGGCGAGGTCGCGGTTTTCATCCCAGAGGCGTTGTGATAGCTGCTCGGACACAATCGTTCTCCTTGTCTCACCGGTTGATCGGTGGATGGTTCACTTACGAAGTTTCAAGGGGCGAGATCATCCCCTCGGACGGTGATGATGCGTCTGCGTAGAACTTGCGTGGCATGCGGCCCGCGAGGAAGGCGTCGCGGCCGGCGCGAGCGGCGGCATTCATCGCTCGAGCCATCTGCACCGGATTGCGGGAGCGTGCTACTGCGGTGTTCATTAGCACGGCGTCGCAGCCGAGCTCGAAGGCGATCGCGACATCGGATGCCGTGCCGACACCGGCATCGACGATCACGGGCACGCTGGCTCGCTCCTTGATCAACTGAATGTTGTGCGGGTTGCGAATACCGAGACCGGAGCCAATCGGCGCACCCAGTGGCATCACGGCCGAGCAACCCACATCCTCCAGCTTGCGCGCGGTGACCGGATCGTCGTTGGTGTAGGGCAAGACCTGGAACCCGCGACGCACTAGCTCCTGCGCGCCTTCGAGCAGTCCCTCCGTGTCGGGTAAGAGCGTCTCTTCGTCGGCAATCACTTCCAACTTGATCAGCGAGACACCGAGCGCCTCACGCGCCAGTTCTGCAGTCAGTATGGCGTCGGGCGCAGTGAAGCATCCAGCGGTGTTGGGCAGCAGACCATAGCCGCGCTCGGTCAACAATGTGTAGAGGTTCGTCGGGTCGGTGCCGTCGGCGGAGCCGACATTGACCCGTCGCAGCGCCACCGTGACCAATTCAGTGCCAGACGCCTTGAGCGATTCCAGAAGCGTCTCCTGCGACGGATACCGCGCCGTGCCGAGGATGATTCGCGAGGACATCTCACGTCCGGCCAGCGTCCAAGTGTCGTGGTTGGCTACGTCCATAGTTGTGCTCTATCGCTATCCACCCTGTTTGGCCCCGACGATGTCGACTCGGTCGCCGTCGGACAATGTGGTTTGCGCCCACTCGCTGCGCGGAACGACGGACATGTTGATCGCGACAGCGATGCCCTGCTGCTCGGGGTCATAGCCGATCTCGAAGAGGGCTTCAGTCAGTTGTTCGTTGGACAGCGTGACGGCGTCACCATTCAGGGACACTTGCAACGTCGATTGCGGCTGGGTCATGTGGCCGCCTCCATTTTCACCGAAGACTGTCTTAGCCGGTCGATGCCGTACGGCTTCAGCATGGCTGGCACGTCTCCGGACTCGATCGCCTCGGCCAGCCAGTGGGCGGTCGCGGGCGCAAGCAGGATTCCGTGCTGAAAGTGGCCGGTCGCGATCCAGAGTCCTCGCCGACCTGCCGGTCCGATCACCGGCATGTGATCCGCGACGGCCGGGCGCAGACCGACGCTGTGCTCCTCGACCTCCAGTTCACGAATTCCAGGCAGCAATCCGTTGGCTCGATCGAGCAGTTCCTCGCGTGCTTCCGCAGTCGGCTCAAGACTCCAGCCAGCTTCCGGTTCCTTGGTTGAGGCGACAATCAGTTCGCCGTCGCGGCGTTGGGCCAGACTCACGGTCGTCGACCGAACGACGCGGTCAATCACACGTGGACCACGCAATCGCAGCAGTTGTCCCTTGACCGGACCCACGCCCGCAGGCGAGAGGGATGTGCCTGGCTGCCGGGAGGTGTCGACAATCTGATCACACCACGGTCCGGCGGTAAGCAGCACATTGCGGGCCTGGACTGGCGGAGTGTTCGTGTCTGCTTGCTGGCTGCGCAATTGGACGGTCCATACGTCCTCAGACTCGTCAAACTCGCCGCCGAGGGCTTCGTGCTCTGTAAGAACCTTGACGCGCGTCTGGTTGACTCCGCGCTTCAGCCGTTCGAGCAGCCGTCGTGGATCAACCTGAATGTCTTCGTCGATCCGTAACCCGCCGACCAGGCCGGCAGTCAGCTCAGGCTCAATCAGGAAGATTTCATTCGCTTCGACCCGCACGGACCTCAGTCCGAGTCGAATCCGTTTGTCATGCAGCGCCTGGAGCTGCTCATCTTCATCTGCATCTCTCGCCACCCAGAGCGTGCCCTCCAGGCGATATCCGGCGCTGCCCCGACCGATCGATTCGACCTTGGCGATGTACTCGGGATATCGACGCAAGCTGTCGAGCTTGAGCGGAAAGATGTTGTCATCTTCTCCGACCGGCAGCGAGGCCGTGCCGAGCAATCCGGCTGCGACCCGGCTGGCGTGTTGTCCCGGCTGATCGCGCTCGACTACGACCACTTTGTGTCCGCGCCGCGATAGCTCGAATGCGCAGGTGAGCCCGATGACGCCGCCACCGATGATCGCCACATCCCAGATTCGTTCTTCGCTCATCCCGCTGCCTCCTGCTGGGCTTCGGCGCTGAACCGATCGATGCCGAACGGTTCAATCGGAGTTGGAACGTTGCCGGTGGTCATCAGATCGGCCATCCAATGCGCGGTGCTTGGGGCGAGTAAGACGCCTCCGCGGTAGTGCCCACCGGCGATGAAGATGCCCTCTGTGTCCGTTGGGCCAATGACGGGCTGGTGATCGGACACCGCCGGACGCAGCCCGACATCGATTTCGCTCACGTAGAGGTCATAGATTCCGGGCAGGATCTCGAAGGCGTAGCGCAGCAGGTCAAGCGTGCCGCCCGCAGTTGGCTCCATGTTGAAGCCCTGTTCTTCCTCAGTCGCGCCAAGGAGTAGCTCACCTTCCGCTCGCGGAACGATGTAGACATCACTGTTGCGCAGCACGTGATTGATCAACGGCTGTCCGGTGAGATGCACAATCTGACCCTTGATCGGCCGCATACCGATGCGAGGCAGCGGAGTGATCAGGCCGTCCTCCAACCAGACACCCGCGGCAAGCAGGGCCTGGTCCGCGTGCAACGTATGTCTATTGCCTTGCGATTCGATCGATAGTGCAATCCGACCGCCAGAACGGTCCACGGCAGTGACGCCTGCCCGCTCGACCAACTCAACTCCAACAACCAGGCAGGCCGCGCGCAGAGCCGTAGACAACAGCCGGCTGTTGACCTGGTGGTCTGTCTCGACGAGCAGACCTCCAATGACTCGGGGTGACAGATACGGTTCGATGCCTCGGGTCTCGCGACCGGTCAGGCGCTTCGCTGGCAGGCCACGGTCCTCCTGGATCTGACACAGATGGTCAAGCTCGAGCTCATCATCACGGTGGCGCGAAACCCAGAGTGTGCCCTCGTCCCGATACCCGCAGGACAATCCCGAGGCGGACTCGACGTCTGCCACAAACTGCGGATAACGACGCAAGCTGTCGAGCTGAAGCTCGACCAACTCCGGCGTCGTCATCTCAACTTCGAACGACGGCGTCAGCATCCCAGCCGCCACGGTCGATGCGCCAAATCCCGTTTGCTCACGCTCGATCACGGTGACCGACTTGCCTCGCCGCGCCAGCTCGAACGCGCAGGACAGTCCGATCACTCCGCCGCCGACGATGGCAACTCCTGTAGATCGGGAAGCGTTCGTCATTGGAGCACCCGTGATATCTCGTTAGCGAACGCTCTGCATGACGCCTTCGGATCGTCCTGGCAGACAACAGCCGAAAGCACAGCGACGCCATATGCGCCGGCGGCGAGGACATCGGCGACGCGATCGACAGTGATGTTGCCGATTCCAATCACCGGCTTGTCAACCGCCGCGCAGATCTCGGCGAATCGCTCGAGACCGAGCATCGGCGCGGCGCGATCGCCCTTTGAGGTGGTCCCAAAGACTGGACCAACACCGAGATAGTCGACCGGCTGTCCGGCGACCCTGACAGCTTCCTCAACCGAATTGGCCGTACCTCCGATGATCGCGTCGGGACCGAGAATCTGCCTGGCGACTTCGGGCGGCAAGTCTTCGCGGCCCAGATGGACGGCGGTCGCGCCGACCGCAGAGGCGACATCGACGCGATCATCGATCAGCAGCGACGCACCGAGATCCTGGCAAGCCAGGCCCATCAGCCCCGCAACGCGGATCATCTCACGAGTCGAGATCGGCCGTTTCTCGCGGTACTGGATGACGTCGGCGCCGCCAGCGGCGGCGGCGGAGGCAAGCTCGGCATGGGTGAACCGCTCCTGGAGGACCTCGTCGGTGATCACGTGGAGGCGACCTACGTGTTTCATGGTCATCAGTCGTTCCACGGTCCCCACTCTTGCCCCCAGAAGGGCTGCGTGGGGCCCACGCCATGACCGAGATCCAGGCCGTAACGGATCGCCTCAGTCAGCCAATACTTCGCGCTCTCGACGCATTGAAAGAGGCTCCAGTCCCGCGGATAAGCCATCCGCGCGGCAATGGCGGAGGCATAGGTGCAGCCGGTCCCGTGAGTGTGCTTCGTCTCGATCCATTCACGCTCGATTAGGTGCGTTTCCTTGGGTGTGACCAGCACGTCGGTGCCGGGCGACTCTTCCAGATGCCCGCCCTTGACCAACGCGGCGGAGGCGCCCAATTCCAGCAAGGCTTGACCGGCTCGCGTTGCCTCCTCGATGGTCACTACTGAGACGCCCGTGAGCCGTTCCGCTTCGTGCGTGTTGGGCGTGATCAGCGTTGCCAGGGGAATCATGCGCGACTTGAACGTCTCGACCGCCTCGTCGGCAAGCAACGGGAAGCCGGTTTTGGAGATCATGACCGGGTCGATGACGATCTTCTTCGGCCGGCGCTGTTCCAGCTCATCGGCGACGGTGGTGATCATCTCGGCGTCGCCGAGCATGCCAGTCTTGACCGCGGCGACGTTGAGGTCGGAGAAGACTGACTCGATCTGAGCCCGCACGATCGGGGTCGGGAGCTGGTAGGCGTCCTGGACACCGAGCGTGTTTTGCGCCGTGACCGCAGTGATCACGGTGGCGCAGTAGCAGCCGTAGAACTGCGAGGTCGCCTTCAGGTCGGCCTGGATCCCGGCTCCGGCGGAGGAGTCGGATCCTGCAATCGACAGGACAACGCGCACAGCATGCTCCCGCATGAGGGCGGTTGATTGTCTAGCGGGTGGGCCTAGAGTTCGCTGCGCTCGCTCCCTGCGCCGGCATTACCCGGATCAGGTTCGGCGGGTGTGTTCTCAGGCCCATTCCCGTCAACTCGACGGTCGGACCACCCCGGCTTGATCGTGATGCTCAGGTTAACACATCTACGAGTCGACCTCGCCAACCTGCGCTCGTCCACCGCGGATGATCGTCGGCGACCATCGGAAGATGCGAACCGCGAATCGGGTCCCGAAGGCCTGGATCCCGCTGACCGAAATCACGCCGTAGCTGCTGACACCACCAAAGGCCACCAGGCCAATAGAGTTGAACCCGCCCACCGCCACCAGGCCGATTGAGTTGGCGCCCCCAATCGCGACCAGGCCGATTGCGTTCCAACCACCGATTGCAACCAATCCGATTCCGTTGGCGGCGCCGATCGCCACGATGCCAAACTCGGAGGTCGGAACGTCATCGAGAATGCCCCATTGGGTAAGACCGAACAACACGACAAACCCGGCTGCCATCACCATGCCCCAGAAGAAGGTGATTCCCTGGGCAGTTTGTTGATCGTGTTGACTTGAATCTGACTGTGTCGCGTCCGCCATGACTGCCGCCGATCCGTGGCCCGTGGACAGCAGGGTAAACGAACGAGGCCGCCCCCTCAGTCAAGTGGGGCGGCCTCGTTGAGAGGTCATCTCGGGACGCGCTGTTAGTCGTCTGAGACGAGCACCAACGTACCGGTCGTAGAGAGTGAGCCACCGGTGCCGTTGACCACGCAACTGCGTGCGCTGGTCTGCTTGCCCGGGTCGCCCGAGAATCCACCGTCTTCGGCGGTGCCAGAGAGCTGGCGGTAGGCCTCGACCAGCAACTGCATGCCGTACATGCCGGAGTGGTTGAAACTCAGGCCGCCACCGTTGGTGTTGATCGGCAGGCGTCCGCCGGGAGCCGCATGGCGGTCCTTCCAGAGGCTCGGGCCTTCACCTGCGGGAGCGAGACCGAGCATCTCGGCCGTGATCCCGGCGGTGACAGTGAACGAGTCGTAGATCATGGCCATTTCCATGTCCTCGGGACCCATTCCCGCCATCTTGTAGGCCGCTGCGGCCGAGCGACCCGCGGAAGTAGCCGTGAAGTCGCCCATCTCAAGCATGTTCCAGTGAGACATGTTTTCGCCGGCGCCGGCGATCCAGACCGGTGGGGTCTTGGAGGTCTTGGCCAGCTCGGGTCCGGTGATCAGTACCGCGCCGCCGTGGTCGGTGACCAGGCAGACATCGAGCAGCTTGATCGGCCAGGAGATCGGGCGTGAGTTCATCACGGTATCGACGGTGATCGGTCCACCAAAGGTGTGACCGCGCTTGCCGCCGCCCCATTCGCCCTTCTCCAACGGCGCCAGGTCGCCCTCGCCCGCCTTGCGGTACATGACCGCGCGCGGGTTGAGCGTCGCCCATTCGCGGGTGACGACGGCGATCTCGGCAAAGTCTTCCTGCGTCGTGCCGTAGCGGGACATGTGCCGGTTGAGCGCGTGCGAGTACGCGGTCGGCGCGCCGCCCAGGCCGTAGGCCGAGGTGTGCTGCGTGCCAGGGTCCCAGGGGTCGCCGCCGCCGAACGGGCGTCCGGTGCCCTTGCCGCCGGTGAACCGCTGGCTGAATCCCATCTCGCCATGCGTAACCAGCGCGACATCGATCACGCCGGCGTGAATCGCGGCCAGGGCGTGGTGGACGTGCATTTCGAATGAGCAGCCGCCGACGGCTGTGGTGTCGATGTACTTGGGGTGCAGGCCGAGATACTCGGCGACTTGCGGCGACCAACCGGCCGAGAAGATGCCGTCGATGGCGGAGATCGGAATCCCCGTCATATCGGTCACGTTCTTGATCGCTTCAATGTGAAGGGTGAGCGACGACTTCGGCGTTTGCGGGTAGCCGATGTCGTTGGCTTCGGCGGCGCCGACGATCGCGGCGGCCTTTGATGCTTCACCAGGCATGTGAATCTCCTGTGTTTTGTAGCTCGTCGGCGCTTAGACAGGCCGCCAGAAGGGGATGTGGACGTCTTCGGAGGCTTCCTCGAACTCGATCTGCACGGCGCCGCCGATTTCGATCGACTCGGGGTCATTGGGGTCGACGCCCTTGAGCACGGTCAACATCCGGTCGCCCTCGGCGAGGTCGATGTATGCGCTGACGTAGGGGACTTCGTCGCCCCAGCCGCGCGCCACGAGGCCCTTGTTGTGCTGGACGGCGAAGGTGTGGATGGTGCCCTTGCCGGTCGCCTCAACCCACTCGATGTTCATCGAGTGGCAGAACGGGCAGATCACCCGTGGGTACCAGTGGACTCGGTTGCAGTCGGAACAACGGGGGAGCATCAGCTTCCCCTCTTTGGCCCCGTCCCAGAAGGGCTGTGAGACCGGGTCGGGACTCGGAATGGGCTTGGTGTACTCAGCCACCGCGCTCCCCTCTCAACAATCGCTTGTATGGGCCGCGCAGCAACTAGCTGCACGAACATGGTGTGACAACGTGATTCGATTCACGCAGCCCGCAGTGTACCAGCGACCTTGGCGGCGGCTGGGGGACTGGGGGGATGGAGCGGGTCCTAGGGTGAAGCGGGGACTGGGGACGGCGGCGGGCACGGCGGGGCTGAGGGTTGGTTGGACTCCCGGGAGAAAAAAAACGAGGCGAAAAAAGAGACGATTGGGGCGATTACCAGGGGTCGTCGTCCTCTTCGAGCGATTCTTCTTCCTGGAGGGCCGAGAGACCCTCACCCCAGCCCTCTCCCAGAGGGAGAGGGGGGCAGAAGGAGATTTCGGGGACGGGGGCGCCGGAGTCGTAGAGTTCGCGGAGCTTGTGGCGGGCGACGTCGAAGGGGTCTGTGGCGAGGTAGAGCCGGTGGTTGAGTCGGGCTCGCGGGTTGGGGGCGAAGAGCTCGCGGACGATGGCGTTGAGGGCCTTGACTCGAATGTAGCCGGGGTTGTGGTCGGCGGAGCGTCGCCAGAGGCGGTCGATCCTAGCGCGGAGGTGGATGGGGTTGGGCACGGGGTGTCCTCTCTAGGTTTCGGTACGTATGTTCTTATCTTAGCGAGTTTGCGGGATCGGGAACATTTGGAGGGGCGCGGTACGTTTCTAGCTGTATGCGAGTCCTCCGTTATTGCCTTTTATTTGTGGTTGCGATTGTCGTGTCCGCGTGCGCCGGCGACGAGCCAGCTTCGGTGTCCGAGCGAGCTACGAAATCACAGCAAGCGTCGGAGCCATCAGTACGGCGGGAGGCCCAGGAGCAATCATCCCAGCAGGCATCTGCGGCGAGTGAGGTCTCGGGCGGCTCGCTGGACTCACGAACGGCTCCGGCGGCTCAGGATGAACGTGCAGAAGTCTCGGTGGAAGCGGAGTCTGCGCCAGTATCTGAGCAGAAATCGAACGATGCAGCGGTGGAGGCAGAAGAGGTTGAGGCAGAAGAACCGGAACCCTCGGCGCCGCCACGAGATTTGACCGAAGTGCCGGGCGTGGTTGTTGAAGATGCCGATGTGCGAGTGCGGCCGGGGTTGGCCTGGGGGGTGATTGATCGGCTGGAGTCGGGAGTGTCGGTGACGGCGCTGCAGCAGGCAGGCGGTTGGTACCGGGTCAGGCATGGTGCAGAGCGAGTGGGCTGGGTGCGGACGACGATGCTGGATCTTGGGGAGGTCGAGGCAGAACAGGTGCAGGAGCAATCGGCGCCTCCGCTGTTCGCCGAGTGGCGGGGCGCGAAGTACGGGGTGATGGGCCAATCGGCTGATGGGGCCGAAGTCCGGCTGCTGGAGAATGTGGAGGCATCGCCGATGCTCATCAGCGCGCCGATCGGGGACGTGACCTTGCTCGCCGATGATGTCACGTTGGAGGACCTCCCGATCCTGATTGGGGAGGAAACGGTGGTCTTCCCCGCCGACGATTTCCGCGTCGGGCAAGGGAAGATTCTGCCGAAGGCGAATGAGTGGATGTGGTTGCCGTGGGGTTGGTTGCTGGCCCATAACGACACGCATATCTGGCAGTGGCGTCCGGAAACGGATGAGTTGGAGTTTGTTGAACGTCCGCCTGGGTTTGCACGCTTATCGCCGGATGGTCGATACCTGGCGATTGATCGCCTATGTGATCGTCCGGCAGTGCAATGCGACTATGAACCGTACGCGATCATTCTGCCACTCGACGGATCAGCCCGGATTTCGGCGCTTGCGCTGCTTAGCCGTCGTGGCCTCAAGCTGGAACCTACACGACCAGGTAATGGCTTGCTCTTTCTGGACTGGGCTCCCAACGGCAAGGCGGTCAGTTTCTATGCCAATGTATGGGATGGTCAGGAGGCTCCGGCGACTTCCTTGGTTGTGCACGTAGATGGGCAGCTCGTGCTGTTCGACGAGACCGGATCCCTTGTGTTTGGAGACCGCGATTGTCAGACTTCGGTGGGCTTTCCGAGTAGCCCGGGCGGGTTCAACTATTCCTGGCGGATTCGCGCCGACAATACGATTGCTGCGGATGGTGGCTGCGTAGAGGACAACGTGGAAGAAGAGTGGGGCACTCTTGTGTTTTCCTTGGGCGGCGAGTTTCTTGGAGTCGACGAGTACCCCTGGTGGCGGGAGAGAGATCACGACTCCGATCTGGTCCGATCCACCACGGGCGGCGATGCACTGAGCGACGAGCTGTTGCTCGGCTGGTCACCTAACGATCGATATGCGCTGGTGGTCGATCTGGTGGCTGCGAATGTCTGGATTTATGACGCCGGCCGGCATGAGCTCGATCCGGTTCAGCTTGGCGCAAACGGTTCTCCACAGGCCCGCCTGTGGGGCGTCCTCGAGACTCTGGGAGAATTTCGACACTTCAATCTGCTTCCGAGTTGGCATGAAGATGAAGTGGCCGCAGTGATCATCAGTGGCTCGGTTGCTCGCTCCGTGCTGCTGGTCGACGCAACCACCAGCGCTGGCACAGTGTTGGACCTGGGCGGAGCAGCGCTCTACCGCGATTTGCAGGTCGCTCAAGGGTGGAATCCAAGCGGGACCGCCTATCACATCTTGTTTGGGCCATTCGTACGTGGTGACGGTCTCGCTATCGAAGCGCCACGGATCTTCAGTCTTCTGACGGTTGATCGCACTGGTAGTCTCACGGGCACGCTGAACGTCGCGAGTACTTGCGGAGACTCGGTTCTTTCCGGCGAACTGCGATACCGGGCGGGTTGGTCGCCTAATGGCAAGCTGTTCGCAGTTGGTGGCCAAGATTTGGACGGGATATTCGCCTGTCCCGAGTAGTTGAGGCTGCGGTTGCGGGCGTGAAAAAGGGGCGACCTATACGGTCGCCCCTTTGGTTGGCTCCTGGTTCTTGGTCTGGGTTAGCGGTCTCGGAAGATGGAGTCGTTGAACATGCTGTAGACCGGCGAGAGCGAGTTGGCTACGGCTCGGCCTGGTCGCAGACGGCGAATCTGGGTGACTCGGTCGGTGACCCTACCCAGCTGCTGGCGGCGGGCCTGCTTGCGGGCCTGCTCCTGCTGGCTGATCCATCGGCGCCGGGCGATTTCGCGCATGTACGTCTCGTTGAGCTGCGGCTGAATCCGCGCGTACGGGCTCGATTCGGGCATCGCGTTTGTCACTGCTGTCTCCACTGAACTGCCTGGAGTGCGGCGGGCTGCCTTGTGCCGCCCATCCGTTGTCTCCATTGCCGACGTTATGCAGAACGATGCGCTGTGGCGTGTCCGGATTGTCAACGCACGATAAACCGCAAGGTTGCTACATACGGCCTGACAAGCACGAATCAGACTGGCGGTACCCTGCACGACAAATCATCAGATCCGACCCGCAGCGGACCCTCTCGACCTGCGGGAAGCAGTCCTGGAGCGCCTCATGCTGAAGCAGTTTGCCGTCCCTGAAGAGATTGCCGTCCGCATCCCCGGCGACGTGATGCGCGGCGCCGTGCACGAGATCTTCCTCAAACTGGGCATGCCCGAGGACGACGCAGCACGCAGCACCGACACGTTGCTCTACGCCGACCTGCGCGGGATCGACTCGCACGGCGTCTCCAACATGCTGCGCGCCTATGTGGCCGGCGTGAACTCAGGCGACATCAATCCGACGCCGAACTGGACATTGGAGCGCGACGCACCGGCTGCGGCGACGATCGACTGCGACCGCGGTCTGGGTCTCACGGTGGGACCGCAGGCGATGGAACTGGCGATTGAGAAGGCGCGCAACTGTGGTGTCGCCACGGTCGTCTGCAACAACGGCCGACACTTCGGCGCTGCCGCTTATCACGCGCAGATGGCGCTCGAACACGACATGATCGGGCTCTCGATGACGGTCGGCGGGCTGCTCGTCGCCCCGACGCATGGCGCGCAGGCGATGGTTGGACTCAACCCGCTCAGCATCGCCGCACCGACTAACGAGGAGCCGCCATTCATTTTCGACGCCTCGATGTCGTCGGTGGCGGGCAACAAGGTCCGGCTCGCGCAGCGACTGGGCGAGGACCTGCTGCCCGGTTGGGTCGCGACGGCCGACGGCACGCCGATGATGGAGTCGGGGCCGACGCCTGATGAGTTCCTGATGCTGCCGTTGGGCGGTACGCGCGAGATTGGTTCGCACAAGGGCTACTCGCTGGCGATGTCGATTGACATCCTCAGCGGGATCATGGCCGGTGCCGGATCGGCGTTGCATCGCTTCAATGGCGTCGGTCACCACTTCACTGTCTTCAACATCTCAGCGTTCACCGACGTTGACGAGTTCAAGGCGAATATGGACCAGTATCTGAAATCGCTACGGGAAACGCCGACGGCGCCGGGCGAGGAACGCGTGATCTACGCTGGCTTCGAGGAGCACGAGCAGGAGATTGATCGTTCCGAGCGCGGTATTCCTTATCACCCCGAGGTAATCGAGTGGTTCCGCTCAGCGTTCGGTGACCTCGGAATCCGCGACCACTTCGCCGGCGTCGCCTGAATCGGTCGCGTCGAGCTGGGAGTGCTCCGCGCGAGCGGCCTCGAGCGTCAAACGATCTCCCGCCACTTTGAGTCGCTGGATCGTCCAGAGGAACAGCACGATGTTTACGCCGCCGCCGGTGACGGTGCGCAGCCAGGCCCAGTCTGATACGTCCCAGGTGCCCAGGATCCAGACATCAAGACCGCCCTCCAACACGTCGAGAAACCAGAGCCGGAAGAAGCCTGTGGCCACGATCTTGACACCCCAGACCAGCGTGATCAGGGTCCAGACACTGTGACGCGCGGGCACACGCTCGCGCAGGCTGGGGAACAACTCCCGAACGACTGAGCTCACGATCGGACGACCGACCAGCACGCTGACCAGGAAGATCCCGCCGACGATGAAGTCCTCGATTGGATCAAATGTCCAAAACGTCTTGTCGCTGTCATTGATCAGTCCCAGCACGCCGGTGATGATCATCAGGATCGCGCCGAGCACACCGAGCAGGAAGACGACGCTGGTGCGAGGCAGCTTGCGTCGCTGGTAGAAGAAGACGGCGATCGCGGAGATCACGCAGACCGCGATCGCCGGACGTGTGTCGATCAGCCGGTCAACCAGGATATAGAGGATGGTCGGTGCGATGCCGAGCAGCACGACCGGGTCGGCCTGGGGGATCTTGTCCATCCAGGCCGGCAGTTCCGGTTCGGGACGTTGGGGCTCGCGTTGCATCACGCGATCAACGGTAGAAGACGCTGTCGAAGTTCGTGTTGTCCGTGCGCCTAGTGCTTCCAGAGTGGCGAGGCGACGTTGAGCGAGACTTCGGCAGCGGCCTCGCAGACCGCCTTGATCGTGACCGTCTGAACGATCTCAGCCTCGGGCGAGGTGCGAGCGTGCTGATCGGGGTACCAGTTGACCTCGGCAATGCCCCACTCGTCCGAGTCGACGGTCCGCTCGCGGCCGCCTGCCGAGGCCAGCGTGCCGGGGCCGTCTTCGATTGTGAATGCCACTGGTGCACCGGCGAGTGAACCCTCGCGGCTGCTGATTGACGCCGACACCATCCGATAGCCGACCTCTCCGCGATCGGCCATGCGCACGCTTATTTCAATGCTGTCTTCGGGCATCGCCCCACTCCTGAACTTGTTGAGTGATCTCAGACTACCAGCGACTTGCGTAGTATCCCTCAGTGCGCTGGAGCAACGAGTAACCCCCTCTCCCTCTGGGAGAGGGCTGGGGTGAGGGCTCCCTGGTTCTCTTCGCATGCAGGCGCGATTCAACGGACTATACCGGGGCCCTCACCCTAACCCTCTCCCGCAGGGAGAGGGGACCGGAGCGATGTGGGTCATGCATTTGCGCGCTTCGGAAGCGTGCCATCCGATATGGTCAGAGTTGGTCACTCGTCCATTCACTGGAGCCTCATCATGGTCCGAACCGAAGACATGCATCCCGACATGGCCAAGAATCTGCTCAGTCTGCCGCTGCCGGAGATTGAGCCTCAGCCGTGGATTACTCCCAAGCCATTGGCTGAATCGACTGTCGCGATCGTCACGACCGCCGGTCTGCACGCGCACGACGACCGCACGTTCAATCCTGGCTCGGTCGAGTACCGCCTGATCCCTGGCGACATCGACTTCGACGACTTGCGCATGTCGCACATGTCGGTCAACTTCGACCGCTCCGGGTTCCAACAGGACATCAACACCGTCTTCCCGCTCGAGCGGCTGCGCGAGCTGGCCGAGCAGGGTGTGATTGGCGGCATCAGCCGATATCACTACTCCTTCATGGGCGCCCAACCCGAGCCGACCCGACTGGAGAAGACCGGCGAAGAGATTGGCCGTCTGCTCGCCGAAGATGGCGTCACGGCTGCATTCCTCACGCCTGTTTGACCGTTTTGCACGCGCTCCGTGTGTGCGCTCAGCCATTACATCGAACGCGGCAGCGAAGGCCGCGTCGCCACGACCGGCGTCTCGCTGATTCGGGCGCATCCAGAAGGGATGAAGCCGCCTCGCTCCCTGTGGGTACCGTTCCCGCTGGGTCGACCGCTCGGCTCGCCCGACCAACCCGACTTCCAGCGCGATGTGCTCAAGTCCGCCCTCGATTTGTTGGAGACAGCGACCGAGCCGACCATCGCCGACTACCCGCACGATGCTCCGACCTCAGACGACGATCCCTGGGCCTGCGCTGTTGCCTTGGCTCCGCCTGAGCCTGCCAATGAGTCGGAAGCGCTGCGAGACCAGCTCGTCGAAGAGATTCGACAGCTCGCTCCGTGGCATGCGGAGCAGGTCAAGCGCCGTGGACGAACCACCATTGGCATCAGCGGCGCTACGGTCGAACAGATCGAAGGGCTGGCCAGGTTGCTGGCCGACTTCGCCACCGGCACGGAGCCGTCGGACGGTGAGATCGACTGGAAGCACCCGATGCCGCTGCGGCTGAAGTTCGCCTCCGACGATCTGCGAGCGTTCTACCACGAAGCGGCAACCGCGCAGCCAGGCGCCAGCTATCCCACCGACGCCGACCTCAACGACTGGCTCTTCAACCAGACCCTGCTGGGAACAGTGCTGCGCCAGATCGTTGGCCGGATGCGAGAAAGCGATGATCGCCGAGTGTCAGGCCTGGTGATCGGGATGATTCCGGCCGGGTTTGCACGGGCTCGGTAGCCACTTTGTCGAGCGAGCCCGCTCCCTGCTTCCCACCCTCCCCCTTGCAGAGATTGATGCATATCCTCCGATTCCCCTCTCCCCCCCTTGCGGGGGGAGAAGGGGAGTTATGCATCACTCTCTGCAAGGGGGAGCAAAGAGAATGCGCCTGCGTTTGGCACTGCGTTGAACCCTCGTCTGTGTTGCCTGTCAAGCCTGCGGCCGCAGCGGGTCATCCTCGTCGAATGGGTCGGTGAACTTCGTTCCGATCATCGACAGGTCTCCTTGCAAATCATCGCCGGCCGGTGTGAAGCCCAGTGAGAGCCAGGTGATAATCCTGGTGAACGCAGCCAGGGCTTCGCGCTCGGAGAAAGTGCAGTGGCCGGCTCGACGCACGGTCTGGATGACCAGGTTCTGATTCCAGCCTGATTCCTGCAACATGCGTTGGTAGTCGCGATCGAGATGAATCGGCGTAAACAGGTCGCCGGTGGTCTTCATTGCGAGCATCGGGACCTGGAGATTTCCGGTGGGAATACCGACTCCTGGGTCGTGACGCCGGTCAGGATCGGAAGTGACGCGGATCACCTCTTCATTGAGGCGCTGCAAGTCGATGCCGGCGGCAGGATCGGCCCTGTAGATGTGCTCCCTGGTATCGGCCGGCGGCAGATCGTCCGAAACCGAGACGACCGAGCCGCTGGACAAGGCATCACTAACAGCGATGCTTGGCCAGAAGGTCACGCCCAGACCAAAAGCGATGTTCCACTGCTGTCGCAAGCCCTCGTGGAAGCCCCAACGATCGCCGCCGGTGAAGTCCTTGATCAAGGCGGCAAACTGCTCGCCCGTTGGCGTCAACCGCAACCCATGCTCGTCGGCTTCTCCCAATGCCCGAGCCCAGGCAATCATTCCGGCGGGGTCCATCTGATCGGGTACCTCGCCGATCAGCCAGTGGGCCAGAGCGTGCCAGGCGACCGTGTAGTCGACCACCCAGACGTTGCCCATCGCGGGACAGAGCGCCAGGGCAGCGGTGACTTCCTCAGGAAACTCCTGCGCCATGAGCTGTGCAGTTGCGCCGCCCATTGATCCGCCGGCGATGTAGGTCCGTCGAGACGGACGGGCGACCTCGGCCACGCGGTCTTTGACGCGAAGCAGGTCGTCGACGCCGACTCCGGGTACGTAGCCATTGACTCGATAGGTCGATGTTGCCCAGCCGTATCCCTGCCCGATGATCACGTCGCGTGCTGGTATCTCGTCGAATGTCAGGCGTCGACTGAAGCCGGTGCCGTCGTCGTTGAGCCCGCGAAATCCGTGCGCCCAGAGGACCAGTTCGCCGTTCCACTGCTCCGGTAGCTCGATCCGATAGCCGGCCCCCTCGATCTCGCCGAAATCCGCGCGAGCGCCATCGACCGGAGCGAAGTCAGGATCTTCGAGTTCAGACCCCACTGCGACGACGTCCGGAACCAGCACCCGACGCTCGGCTGGCGGCTCGGGCTGGGCGGCCTGTGGTTGGTCCTGCGCCTGTTGCTGCGCAGTCCGGCTCTGCTGAGCCTGCTGTGGTTGGGACGGCGGAGCCGGCGGCGACGTGGTTTGTTCAGATTGCTGCTCAACCGGGTCGGCAGCGGTCTGCTGGATTTGAGGCTCTGGTTGTGGCTGAGCCTGTGATTGAGGTTGCCCCTGGACTTGCTGCTCTTCAACTGCTGGCTGTACTTGTTGACTTACCTCTGCTGCCGCATCTTGGCTCGGCGCTGGTTGGCGACTGTCATCCTCGCCGCAGCCGATGAGCGCCAGGGCGAGCGCACCGCCACCCGCCATTCCAGAGCGGCGGATGAAGTCTCGGCGGCTGAGTGTCATACGCAATTGCCCAAGTACCAATGCGCGGCTATGTTCGGTATCGACGGTACTGATAATTCCTCCCGACTGCGCACATCTGGCTGGCGACAATGAACATCCACGAGTATCAGGCGAAGCAACTGTTCAAGGCGCACGGCGTCCCCGTCCCCGGCGGCGGCGCGGCTACCACCGAGCGTGAAGCTCGGGCGCTGGTGCAGGAACACGGTCCCGATGTGGTGATCAAAGCGCAGGTCCATGCCGGTGGGCGCGGCAAGGGGCGCGTCGTCAAGCGAGACCGCGCCAGCCGCATGTACAACGACCTGACCCGCGAACCGGAGCGCAGCGAAGGCCAGATCTCCGGTCGTCGCCGTGGCGGCGTCCGGCTGGCCAGCGGCGTCGAAGAAGCGCTCAAAGAGTTCCGTCCGATGATGGACACCGACAGCCGTCTGGTCAGTATCCAGACAGGTCCCGACGGTGCGCCAATCTCGGCGGCACTGATCGAGCAGCAGACTTCGATCGCCAAGGAGTACTACTTCTCAATCCAGGTTGACGGAGCCAACGGACAGCCGCTGATCGTCGCCTCGGCCGAGGGCGGTCAGTCGATTGAAGAGGTCAACAAGACCAATCCGCGAGCCGTGCTGCGAGTGCCTGTCGATCCGGTCGAGGGCTTTCCCGCATTCCGGGGACGTTCGCTTGCCAGCCAGTTGGGTTTGCCCTCATCGGCGATCCGGCCTGCCGGCGACATGTTCGCCAATCTCTACCGAGTCTTCTCTGAGATGGACGCCTCGCTGGTCGAGGTCAACCCGTTTGTACTCACGACCGAAGGCACGGTCGTCGCCATCGACGGCAAGGTCGGGCTCGACGACAACGCATCGTTCCGACACGGCGGCTACGAAGAGTGGCGCGACCGCTCACAGGAGAATGCGACTGAGATCGAGGCTGAAGAGGCCAACATTGGTTCGTACATCAAACTCGACGGCAACATCGGCTGCGTCGTCAACGGCGCCGGACTGGCCATGGCCACGATGGACACCCTGATGCTGCACGGCGGTGAGCCGGCCAACTTCCTCGACATCGGCACCGTCAACCGCAAGGACCGCGTGATTGAGGCGCTGCGGATCATCGTCAACGATCCTGATGTGAAGACCATCTTCATCAACATCTTTGGCGGGCTGGCGCGCGTCGACATTGTCGCCGAGGGCGTCGTTGATGCAGTCAAAGAACTCAACATCAAGCAACCGCTGGTGGTCCGGTTGAACGGATCGAACGTCGAGGAGGGTCGTCGCGTACTGCATGACTCTGGCATCGACATTCAGACGGCAGACGAACTCGGCGACGCCGCAGAACTGGCAGTCGAAGCGGCCAAGTCGGGAAAACGCCGAACACGCGCGACCAACTAGCCAACAGCATCGAACAAATCCGAGCCAGACCGAACACTCCCGAACGAGGAACCGGCGCATGAGCATTCTTCTCAACAATCGCACTCGACTGCTGATCCAGGGCCTGGGCAACGAGGGTCAGAACCAGATCCGGCGCTCGCTCGACTACGGCACCAAGGTGGTCGCGGGCGTCCACCCAGGCTTCCGCGGCGGCGAGACCTTTGCCTACGGCAATCACACGTTCCCGGTCTACGCGACGGTCACCGAGGCAGTCGAAAAGACACAGGCCAACTGCTCAATCATCTACGTGCCCGCGCCCGGCGCCGCCGACGCGATCCTCGAGAACATCGCCGCCGAGGTGCCGTTGATCGTCTGTATTACCGAAGGCGTGCCGGTCCACGACATGATTCGCGTGCGCACTGCACTGGCCGACTCCAAGAGCAAGCTGATCGGGCCCAACTGCCCGGGGATCATCCAGCCGGCTTCGAATTGCCGCGTCGGGATCCACCCGCCGGATGTCTTCATGGCCGGCAACGTTGGCGTGGTCTCACGCTCCGGAACGCTGGTCTACGAAGCGGTCGACCAGTTGACCCGGGCAGGCATCGGCCAATCGACCTGCGTCGGCGTCGGCGGCGACCCGATCATTGGCGAGCAACAGCAGGCCATTCTGCGCCGCTTCCAGAACGACCCCGACACCGATGCCGTCGTCCTGATTGGCGAAATCGGTGGACTGGCCGAACAGGCAGCCGCCGCCTACATCAAGCGCAGCATGACCAAGCCGGTCGTCGCCTTCATCGCCGGGGCGACGGCGCCTCCAGGACGGCGCATGGGACACGCCGGCGCGATTATCGAGGGTGAAGCAGGCACAGCCGAGGCCAAGTTGGCTGCCCTCGAAGCGGCCGGTGCGGTGATCTCACGCAGCCCGGCAGAGATCGGCTCGACGATGCGCCGTGTCCTCGAAGAGGCTGGCAAATACCAATCGCCGGGCGCGGCAGAGTAGGTAAGCTCGATGAGCGACGACCCGCTCGACCCGCCTCTCAGTCCGAAACAGCAGGGTCAAATCGCGACTCTGGCTGGATTCCTCGCCCCGCTGTTGGGCATATTGCTGATGGTGATCTTGAGCGTGGTCGTGGATGTCGTCGTCGGGATCATCGTCGGCGCGGTCGCAGTGCTCGTGCTGGTACCAATCACGCAGCGGCTGCTCAAACGACGCGCCAAGTCCTGAGCGAGAGAACCCAGTTCGCTCCTTTGGAACGGCTAGCCGATTGCCGGGTAAGTGTTGTCGTTGGTGACAAGAAATGCAAGCTCGGTGGCAATAGCTAGTTCCTTGACCTGCGACAAAAACATACCGGAGTGAGCCGGATCATTGTCGAGCGGCATGTGCTCGAATCTCAGGTCCAAACCAAGCATGTTCTTGGCGACGGCTTTGGCTTCACCCACTCGTAGCACTGCGAAGCGCCCGTTTTGGCGCAGTGCAAATCCTGACTCCGTCATGCTCTCACGCACCTGAGCCACTGCGTCTGCCTGCGCGGTAGCGGCGAAAAACTCTAACCAATGAAGCGAAAGATGGTCCTCACCTGGTCGCAAACGGAAGGCGTCCGGCTTCACCCGTCCGTCCTCAACCACGCTTGGCCGACAATACCTGCTCACGTGATCTTCATCGGGAAGCGGATCACCAGTCACCCCACGACTGCCTGCGACAGAACAGGAGCGATCCTTTCGAACGTGTCCTCGATACCTGCGCTTCCACTGAAGCGGTGGTGGTCTTCCTGGTCAGCCCTTGCCGGAACGATAGCGGCGTAGTTGACCAAATCAGTGGACTGGAAGGAGAGTGCGATAAGTCCAGTTGGCTGCAAGCACCAGTCAAATCCAACGTTTCCATCCGGACCAACCCCGATCCCAGGATGGGGCATGCCCGGGTCACACAACAAGAACTTGATCGCCGAGCGAAGCGACTCAATGTCCATCGTCGCCTCATCAGCTTCTTCCAAAGGGAGATCGATCAAGAAGTTGATTCGCGCTGCAATCTGATCGAGGCCCAACTGGCATACGACGGCGACGATCTCTTCGCGAGTTTGAGCCGCCTCAAGCGCCACTCGGCAGTCTGCCGCGAGTTGTCGGGGTTCGGTCGTCACTTGAGACTCCCTCGTCCGTTCCGAATGCACTCAGGATATCGCGTCAGCCGTCTTCGTCCTCGTCATCCTCAGGCGGCCAACATTCGAGGTCGGGATCGGCGTCTGGGGCTTCGTTTCGCGTTTCCTTGCCGATGATTCCATCTGGATCAGCGAGGAAGTCCACGACCTCCTGCACGGCATCGGGACCGATCTCTTCGTCGTCGAGGATTTCCGTGCCGTGCAAGTCAGTCTCGAAGATCACCAGCCTCACAGGCTCGCCGGCGCGCTTGAAGTAGCGATTTGACTGCCAGTATGAGCATTGGTTGCGAGCGCCGACCATGTACAACTTGGGCACCTGGATGTCGGCCACATTGGCGAGTCCATCGAGCTTGTCGAAGCCATCCTCGCTGGCTCGGTCTGAGTCCTTGGGTGCCTTGTTGGGGAAGATGTTGGGGCTCGAAATCGCGCTAACAGCGGTGAACTCTGTCCGGTATGCCGCCACCTGCATCAGGCTCGTGCCGCCCATGCTGACGCCGATGCCAAATATCTGTTCGGCCCCTTCCTCGATCGCGTAATCGATCGCCGCATCCCATTCCATGTAGATGTCAGGCACATCCTCGATCTGGCGCTTGCTATAGGCGCACGGTGTTGCGCCGTGGCAGCGGAAGTCCCAACGCAGCACTCGGTAGCCCTCCTCGACCAGGCGCTCGGCGAACTTGTCCCAGATCCGCCGGTTGGTCGGGTTGGTGTTCTTGGTCCGGTACATGTGACCGAGCAACACCCAGTCGTCGCCCGATCCGTTGACCTCAGCCACGAATCTTGCACCATCCTCGGCCTTCAGGACGAATGGATCGTTCTCGTCGCTCTTCGTGCCAAGTGCCAATGGGACTGCGACGGCCAGCGCGACCACGATGGCGAGCAACGCGCCGATTATCGGCATCCAGTGATTCGACATCAGGACCTGCAACTGCTCCTGGTCGGGAATTCCGATCGAAACCGGCCGACCCGGAAGCAGCTTGCTGAGTCGTTCCCGCATCGCCAGACCGCCAATCGTGCACCGTCCAATATGCAGTACTCAGCGCAGCATATGGCGCTCGCGCTGCTAATCTCGTACGTGGAGGGTTCGCATAGTGGCCTAGTGCGCCCGCCTGCTAAGCGGGTTCGGGGGAGACTCCGTCGAGGGTTCGAATCCCTCACCCTCCGCCAGCGTCACGCCACTCCGCTTCACAGAATCGCACCGAGAAATCATGCCTCAGTACCACATCTGGACCGTCGGTTGCCAGGTCAACACGGCCGACTCGGCCAAGCTGGCCGCCGGCCTGCGACGCCTGGGCATGGACCAGACCGATCAACCGCGCGACGCCGATCTGATCGTGCTCAACACCTGCGCAGTACGGCAGCATGCCGAAGACAAGGCGCAGGCCAAGCTGGGCTCGCTCAAGCATCTCAAGCGCGCCAATCCCAATCTGCGCATTGCCGTTATGGGTTGCATGGTCGGACCGCACACCGCCCGCGGCGACGATCCGATCACGAAGCGCTTTTCCTTTGTCGACACCTGGGCGCAACCGCAACGATTCGATCAGGTTGTCAATCTGCTCGATCTGCCGGGACTGCCCGGCATTCCCGAGCCCGAAGACGATGGTGGCGAGTTTTGGCCAGAGATCTTCCCGGTTGAATCGCAGCCCACCGCGTATGTGCCGGTGATTGAGGGCTGCGACAAGTTCTGCACATACTGCATTGTCCCCCTCAGGCGCGGACGCGAACGATCCCGGCCGATCGATGAGATCGCCCGAGAAATCGAAGCGCACACTCAGCGTGGCGTCCGTGAAGTCACGTTGCTGGGACAAACCGTTGAAGCCTACGGCAAGGACCAGCCTCCAGTTGACATCAACACCGAGCACGCCGACCTGTCGGACCTGATGCGTGCGATCCACGACCTGCCCAATCTCCGACGCATTCGCCAATTGACCAGCTATCCGCCCGACATGACCGACCGCATCCTCGAGGGCATGGCCGAACTGCCGAAGGTTTGCGAAGCGTTCTCGCTGCCGGTCCAGGCCGGATCGGACGATGTCCTGACCAACATGCGGCGCGGCTACAGCGTGGCGCAGTTCCGCAACCGCGTGGACAAGGTCCGCTCGCTCTGGCCGGATGTGAGTATCTCCACAGACGTAATCGTGGGCTTCCCGGGAGAGTCGGAGTCCGATTTTCAGGACACATATGACCTGCTGGAAGAGCTGCGCTTCGACAAAGTGCATGTCGCCGCGTACAGCCCGCGCACCGGCACATTCGCGCAGAAGAACCAGCCAGACGATGTGCCCCACGAAGTCAAGATGGAGCGGTTCCATCGGATTGAAGAGCTTCAGCGCGAGGTTTCGTTCCAGATCAACAATCGCTACCTGCTCACCGATGTGGAAGTCCTGCTGGAATCAACCAAACCCTCCGAGACCGAGGGTGTGGAGCGGCACACCGGCCGCACCCGGACGATGAAGCTGGTCCACTTCGACGCCCCGATTGGCGCATATCAAGCGGGCGACATGTTGACCGTCTCGGTCACTCGCGTCGGCGCTTGGAGCTTGCAGGGCCAGCCGGCCCAGACGTAGCCAGATGACCACCGAAACCACGAGCACAACCAACAGATTGTCCACCGAGGCGCGACGGCCTGCCGTCGCCGTCCTGGTCGTGATCTTTACAGTGGTCGACGGCGCATTGCAGGTCCTGTTGATCGAGCGCTCAGCTCCGCCCGAGGAAGGCCAGTGGGCGATTCCCGGAGGCGCGCTGCAGCACGGTGAATCGCTCGAACAGGCAGCGGTGCGCAAGCTGGCAGAGGAGACAGGCGTCACCGATCTGTTCCTTGAGCAGCTCTACACCTTCGGCGATCTCGATCCCGCATCCGAGGACGGCAGTGTCGGCGTGGCCTGGTTCGCGTTGGTCGACCCATCGCGGGTACGGCTAGCCCAGCGCACCGCCTGGCGTCCGGCCTGGTGGAATCTCGACGATGTTCCGCCGCTCGCATTCGACAATGAAGAAGTGCTCAATGTCGCCCGGACGCGGCTGATCAACAAGTTGCAATACACCGACGCCGCATACTCGTTGCTTCCCGCTCAATTCACAATGCGCGAGTTACAAGAGGTCTACGAAGCCATCCTCGGCCGGCCGCTGGACAAGCGAAACTTCCGACGGCGCCTGCTCGCAACCGACTTCATCAGCGCCACGTCCGAGATGCGCACCGAGGGTCGGCACCGTCCGGCGCGTCTCTACCAGTTCGCCAGCCGTTCTTGAACGTGCCAATTCTGTCGTTTCCCTCGGTTCGTCATACCCGCGCTTGCCGCGGAGCCTGCCCCCGGCTCGAACGGGGGTATCTCGCTGAACCGGGCACAGACGTCGGTGGTGACACAGCGAGATTGCCGCGACGGAGCGCGGCAATGACGGATCTGAGGAGTTCTGCATCGATCTCTGCGAGAGTGATCTCGGAAAAGGGACGTGCCTAGCTATCGTTCAGGTCATTGATATGAACAAGACCCGGTTCGCAAGACTTTATGTCGAGACCAGATTGATCCACGATTCGTTTAACCACCTCTTGACAACCAACACTCTGGTTTGCAACACTGTTTGCTATTGATAGTGTCAGTCTGACACTAAGTAACCGGTCTGAGAGCCAGCCATGACTGAAGCCACCGTCGTCGAGACCAACTTCGTCCCGGAGATTCTCCCGCCGAACTTGCCCGACGAAGCCTGCGAAACAGACATCGCCACGATCCCGCTCGCCGCCGAACCGCATCTGCCCGACTGGCAGCCGGAGATTCCACAGCATTATCTGAAGCTGTCGGGGGACGAGCTGCGAGAGCGCATCCGAGCCGCACGCGCTGAACTCGGCGACCGACTTGTGATTCTGGGTCACCACTATCAGCGCGACGACATCATTGAGTTTGCCGACTTTCGCGGCGACTCCTTCAAGCTGGCACAGCAGGCGGCTGACAACTCCGAAGCCGACTACATCGTCTTCTGCGGCGTCCACTTCATGGCCGAGAGCGCCGACATCCTGACGACCCCCGAGCAGTCGGTGATTCTGCCGAATCTCGCTGCCGGTTGCTCGATGGCCGACATGGCTCAGCCCGAGGATGTCTACGACGCCTGGGACGACCTGGGCGAAGTCGTCGACACCGACAGGGTCATCCCGATCACTTACATGAACTCCGCCGCATCGCTAAAGGCCTTCGTCGGCAAGAACGGCGGCGCGGTCTGCACCTCGTCCAACGCGACTGCCGTGCTTGAATGGGCCTTCGAGCAGGGCGACAAGGTGCTGTTCTTCCCCGACCAGCACCTGGGACGTAACACAGGCAAGCGGCTGGGCATCGACCCACGAACGCAGACCGCCGTCTGGAGTCCGCGCAAAGCCCTCGGTGGTCTGACCGAGCAGCGAATCACTGATAACAAGATCCTGCTCTGGCAAGGTCACTGCTCGGTGCACATCCGATTCCGCGTCGACCAGATCGAGCGAGCGCGGCAGGAGCACCCTGGAGTCCGGGTCGTGGTACACCCCGAGTGCACCGAACCGGTCGTCGCCGCTGCCGATGCCGACGGCTCCACCGAATTCATCATCAACTACGTCCGCAACGGCCCGCCTGGCGTATACGCCGTGGGCACCGAAATCAACCTGGTCCACCGACTCAACGAAGAGGTCGCACACGAGGGCAAGACCGCGTTCTGCCTGGACCCGGTCATCTGCCCCTGCGCGACGATGTACCGGATCCACCCGGCCTATCTCGCCTGGGTGACGGAGTCGCTGGTCGAAGGCCGGGTGGTCAATCCGATCACCGTAGACGATGAGACTCGCAAGTGGGCTCGCGTCGCGCTCGACCGCATGCTGGCCATCACTTAGCTCCGACGATGCGAATCCTGATCATCGGCAGTGGGCTGGCCGGCATCAATGCCGCGCTGTTGGCGTCGGAATTCGCCGATGTCAAGCTGCTGAGCAAGTCGGCACTGGAAGAGACCAATACGCAGCGGGCCCAGGGCGGAATCGCCGCCGCCGTCACCGCGCTCGACGATCCCGCCATTCACGCCGCCGACACGATTCGCGCCGGCGCGGGACTCTGCGATCCGATCGCCGTCGAGACGCTGACCGCCGACGGAGCTGCCGCCATCCAGCGATTGCTCAACCTGGGTGTCGAGTTTGATCGCGATCCGGACGGCCAGTTGGCGCTCGCGAATGAAGGAGCACATTCGACGCCGCGTGTCCTGCACGCCGGCGGCGACCAGACTGGGTTGCACATTCAGTCAGCGCTTTCGAGACGCCTGTCCGAAGCGAACGTCGATGTCCGCACCGATGTCGCCGTGACCGATCTCGCGATCGAGGCAGGTCGTTGTATCGGTGCGACCACTGACGATCGAGAAACGTTCCTCGCAGACGCCGTCATCCTGGCGACCGGCGGGGCAGGCGCGCTCTATCGCACGACGACGAATCCAGCCAACGCCACTGGCGATGGTGTCGCGCTGGCGTTTCGGGCCGGAGCGCTGGTCCGCGATCTTGAGTTCGTGCAGTTCCATCCAACCGCGCTAGTCAGCGATGGCAGCGCGTTTCTGATTTCCGAAGCTCTGCGCGGAGACGGCGCGGTGCTGTTGGATTCGGCCGGTGATCGCTTCATGCCACGCGTCCATCCCGATGCTGAGCTGGCACCGCGATCGGTGGTCGCGCAAGCGATCACGGAAGCGATGCGGCGAACCGGCGCGAACCATGTCATGCTCGATATCTCGCATCGCGATCCTGACTACTTGCGGCATCGTTTCCCCGGCGTCTATCGAGGTGCTCTGGAACGCGGACACGACCTCACAGCAGGCCCAATTCCCGTCGCGCCGGCCGCGCACTATCACATGGGCGGCGTCTACACCGACATTGACGGCCGAACCACGGTGCAGGGACTGTTTGCCGCCGGCGAGTCCGCCTCGACCGGGGCGCACGGTGCGAACCGCGTCGCGTCAAATTCGCTTCTGGAAGCCGCGGTGTTCTCCACACGCGCCGTCGAGGCGATTCGTCGCAACGTCGAGTCAGCGGTTGTTCCATGTGTCGATGTTCAAGCGACCCACTGGCATCGGGAGAGTGCTGCGCCTTCTTGGGATGTGTTGCGCTCGACGATGAACGACTTTGTCGGCATCACCCGTACGGCCGACCGTCTGCAAACTGCGGTTGACCGCTTTGAAGAGTGGTCAGAATCGGATGATGCGTCGGCTGACCCGTCACTCCCGCTGGCCACGCTCACTGCTCGTTTGATCGCCGAGGCCGCACTCCAGCGAACAGAAACACGAGGCGCACACTTGCGACTCGAACATCCACTCACCAACGAGACATGGCAACGTCATAGCTACTGGCAGTTGGCACGCGAATGACCGCTCTCGATCTTGCCATCGTCCAACGCCTCGTCGACGCGACACTCGCCGAAGACCGTGCTGATCTCGACGTCACGACCAGCTCGCTGAGCAAGTGGATCGATTGGCGCCAGGGCAACGCCCACCTGACGGCTCGCGCCGATGGTGTGGTCTGCGGACTCGATTTCGCGCTGGCGGCCTTTGCCGCGCTGGATCCCGATGTCCGCTTCCTGCCCGAAGTCAGCGACGGTGACCGAGTCTCGGCCGGTCAGCAGATTGCGGTCGTCGGCGGGCAACTCGATCCACTGCTCAGAGCCGAACGCACCGCGCTCAACTGGCTGCAGCGACTGAGTGGGACGGCAACACTGACCGCGCAGGCGGTAGCTGCGGCGGGGACCCGGACCAAGATTCTCGACACTCGCAAAACGACGCCAGGTCTGCGTCCTGCCGAGCGCTACGCCGTTCGCTGCGGCGGCGGCCTCAACCACCGGGACTCGCTCGCGTCCGGCATCCTGATCAAGGACAACCACATCGCCGCCGTGCGACAGGCGGGCGGTACTCTGGCCGATGCTGTCTCAGCGGCGATTGCCAATGTCGGTCCAGCCACCGGCGTTGAGGTCGAAGTCACCAATCTCGACGAAGCGCGGGAAGCGCTGGATGCCGGGGCCACCGCGCTCTTGCTGGACAACTTCGCGATCGACGATTTGCCACCTGCGGTCGAAGTCGCCCGCGTCTACAACGCCAAGACTGAGGCTAGCGGCGGCATCACGATCGAGCAGATTGCCGACATCGCTCGAGCCGGCGTTGACTACATCTCCCTCGGAGCGTTGACCCACTCCGCCCCGTCACTCGACATCGCATTAGATATCGCCCTCGAACTCGCGCCGGACTAGGGCGCGCTCGCGAGGCTCCGGGAGCACAGTCTCCCGTCCCTGCTTTACGGAGTCCTTTGGAAACTCCCGAATCCCCTCTCCCCCCCTTGCGGGGGGAGATGTCACAGAGTGACAGAGGGGGGGGTCGGCTGGCGACGACCAGATAGGGCCAACAGGCAGGGAACCCCCCCTCTGCCCCCGGGTCAAGCCCGGGGCAGGCTTTCGGCATCTCCCCCGCAAGGGGGGAGAAGGGCAGTTGTTTCAAAGGTCTCCTTTATGTGGGAACTAGTGAGTTGCACTAGCCCCTACGAGGTCGCTCAAGGTCGGCTGAATCGATCACGATGGTGAACGGGCCGTCATTGGTCAACTCCACCAACATCATTGCGCCGAAGACCCCGGTCTCGACCGGTACTCCCTGTGCCCGGAGCGTTTCGGCAAAGTGATCAATGAGCGGCTCTGCGACCTCGGGCCGTGCCGCTCCTGTGAAGCTGGGACGACGGCCTTTGCGCACGTCGGCATGCAATGTGAACTGGCTGACAACTAGTGCAGATCCGCTGATGTCCAACAGACTCTCGTTGAAGCGGCCCTCGGAGTCGGCAAAGATCCTCAAACTCGCCACCTTGCGCGCCAGGGCTTCGGCCTGTGCTTGCTCATCGCCATCCGCGACGCCGACAAGGATCAACAGACCGTGCTTGATGGCGCCAGCCACGTTGCCGTCGACAGACACCGACGCCTGCGTCACGCGTTGCAGCACGATCCTCATTGCAGAAGCCTTGAGATGCTAGGAACGGGTCGAAGCGTTAGTCCGCCGCAGCGGCCGAAGCTTCGCGCTCGCCGGAGTCGGACTCTGACTCGCTGGAGGATTCGCCGTCGGACTCGGAGTCGCCGCCCTCGGGACGGTCTTCATCGCGGCGGGACTTCCAGTTGCTCTTCTTGCTATCGGTCGAGTACCAACCTGAACCCTTGAAGACGATCGCGGGCGCACTGGGAATTCGCTGGAGCGTGTGCTCACACTCCGTGCAGGGTTGCTGCGCGGGTGCGCTCCAACCCTCCAGCTTTTCCACCGTGTGGCCGCACTCAAAACACTCGTAAACGTAGCGGGGCACGTACTTCCTCCGCGCAGATCATCAGACAACACCAAGTAAGTTATCACGTAGTCCGACTCAGTGCGCGTACGCCGACCACACCCCTATACTCGATCCATATGCCCGCCTGCGGGGCGGGTTCGACGTGACTTCACGAGCCAACCTTCTGAGGAGCCGGATGACGACATCGATCTCAATGCGCGACCTCCTGGAAGCCGGAGTGCACTTCGGTCACCAGACGGGACGCTGGAATCCAAAAATGGCGCCGTACATCTATGGCGCACGCAACGGCGTACACATCCTCGACCTCGCCCAGACCGTCACCCGGCTGCAGGACGCCACCGAGTTCGCACAGGAATTGTCCGGCTCGGGTCAGCAGATCCTGTTCGTCGGAACCAAGCGGCAAGCCCAGGACGTGATTCGCAACGAAGCCGATCGCGCCAACATGCCCTACGTCGTGACTCGCTGGCTTGGCGGCACGCTGACTAACTTCCAGACAATCCGCAAGCGCGTTGACTACATGATCGAGCTTGAGCGGCGCGAAGAAGCCGGTCAGCTCGACCTCCTGCCCAAGAAGGAAGCGCTGAAGCTGCGGGACAAACTGACGCGGCTGCATCGCTACCTGCGCGGTCTGCGCGACATGACCTCGCTGCCCGGGGCCTTGTTCGTCGTCGACGTGCCGCGCGAGCACATCGCAATCGCCGAGGCGCAGCGGCTAAACATCCCGATCATCGCTGTCTGCGACACCAACTCGGACCCTAACCAGATCGACTACCCGATCCCGTCGAATGACGACGCGATCCGCGCCGTTCGGCTGCTCACGGCACAAATCGCCGACGCAGCACAGTCGGGCGGGATGATGATGCAGAACGCGGTCGAGAGCGAAGAAGCCTACGACGAGATGACCTCCGCGGAGCCTGTCGCCGCGAACTGAGTCGCAAGACACACATCACGCCACTTGCATACTCAGTGGCTGTCCAAGATTAAGCCCAACCAACGACCAGAGGAGCCACCAACGTGCCCGTAACGATTGATCAAATCAAGGAGCTTCGCGCCGAGACCGGCGCCGGCGTCATGGACTGTCGCCAGGCCCTGACCGAGTCCGATGGCGACATCGAACGCGCACGCCTGCTCCTGCGTGAGAAAGGCATCGCTACCGCCAACAAGCGTGCCGACCGAACTGCTGGTCAGGGTCTGATCCACAGCTACATCCACGGCGGTCGGATTGGTGTGCTCGTTGACCTGCGCTGCGAGACTGACTTCGTCGCCAAGACTCCACAGTTCGAGGAGCTGGCGCACGACATCGCGATGCAGGTGGCCTCGATGAACCCGGCCTCAGTCAGCGCCGACAACATGCCCGACGATGCCGACGAAGGGGCCGTAGCGCTGCTCGACCAGGAGTTCATCAAAGACGGCTCGCAGACCATCGCCGACCGCATCAACGACGTGATCGCCTCCATCGGCGAGAAAATCGAAGTGGCCCGCTTCACCCGCTACGAGATGGGGGAGTAAGCAGGCTCCGCGATTGCCCTTCTCCCCCCTTGCGGGGGAGATGCCGAAGGCAGAGGGGGATCCTGTCCCACACCATTCGGTCACAAATGGCGGCGCCACAGCACGCCAAGTGAGATGAAGAAGGGCGACTAGTGAGCGACCAGCCCGCCAAGCGTCGAGTCGTTCTCAAGGTCTCTGGTGAATCGCTGCAAGGGCAGCGCGAGTCCGGAATCGACTCTGCCGCCCTCAACGAGATCGCCCGGCAGATCGTCGAATGCCGCAATCGCGGCGTCGAGATCGGCGTCGTGGTCGGCGGCGGCAACTTGTTTCGTGGCAGGCTCGCCAGCCAGTTAGGTATGGCCGAGGCGACGGCTCACTACGCCGGGATGCTTGCAACCGTGATCAACGGGCTCGCCTTACAAGATGCGATCGAATCGGCCGGCGCAGAAGTACGCACGATGTCGGCGCTCCAGGTTCGGCAGGTTGCGGAAATCTTCATCCGCCGCCGAGCGCTTCGTCACCTGGAGAAAGGGCGCATCGTGCTTTGCGTCGGCGGAACCGGCAATCCGTATGTCACCACCGACACTGCAGCCGCGCTTCGGGGGATTGAACTCGACGCCGACGAACTTCTGATGGGCAAGCACGGCACCGACGGCGTTTACACCGCCGATCCGGCCCTGCATTCCGACGCCAAGCGCTACGCCCGACTCAACTATCGCGAGGCGCTGCAGCAAAATCTTGGGGTCTTGATGGACGCCTCGGCGCTCGCGCTTTGCGAAGAGCATTCGCTGCCGATCGTGGTGTTCAACATCGAGGCGGCTAACGCTATCGTGAGCACTGTGATCGACGGCCCTGACCTTGATCTGGCCGGCACGCGCGTCGATCATGGAATCACCGTCCTGGCTGATTGATCACAGCGCCGAAGTTTCCACAGGAGCGCGACATGTCCGACAACGAGCTCCTCGACCTGGCATTCGACGACGCAAACTCCCGTATGACCGGCGCGCTCAGCGCGCTGGAGCGCGACCTGATGGCCGTGCGCACCGGCCGTGCACATACGTCGCTGGTCGACCAGATGCGAATCGACTACTACGGCACGACGATGGCGCTGAACCAGCTCGCCACGATCTCTACGCCGGAGGCCCGCCTGATCGCGATTCAGCCATGGGACAAGAACGCCTTCGACCCGATTACGAAGGCCATCCAAACATCCGATATCGGCATCAATCCGCAGTCCGACGGCATCCTGATCCGGCTCGCGTTGCCTGAGCTGACGGAGGAGCGCCGCCGCGACCTGGTCAAGGTCGTACACCAGAAGTCCGAGACAGCGCGCGTCGCGATCCGCAACGTGCGACGGCATATTCACGACGACCTGCGCCATATGCAACGGGACGGCGATCTGTCGCAAGATGAGGAACGCCGAGCAGAAACTCAACTCGACACTCTGACCAGCCAGTTCATCGCTAAAGTTGATGCTGCGGGCAGTCAGAAGGAGCAAGAGCTCCTCGAGGTCTAGTACGTGTCAAACCGATCCGGTTCCACCATCACTCTGCCAGCCAGCCACGCCGTCATCGCACCTGCCATAAATGGCGTCCATGTCGCCGAGAGCCTGACCGAGGCTCAAATCCCCGAGCACGTCGCGGTGATCATGGATGGCAATGGACGCTGGGCGGCCCAACGTGGGTTGCGCCCGACTGATGGTCATCGCGCGGGCACCGAGAACATTCGCGCCGCAATTGAATCCTTCGCCGAGCGCGGCGTCCGCTGTCTGACGCTGTTCGCATTCTCTACAGAGAACTGGAAACGCCCGCGACCGGAAGTGCGCGGACTGATGCGTATCCTTTCTTCGACTATCGACCGCGAGGTCAAGCCGCTGCATGAGGCGGGAGTCAAGCTGCGGTACATCGGACAGATCGACGCGCTCAACGCCTCGTTGCGGCGCAAGATCGACGCTGCAATCGAGCTGACGCAGCACAACAACCGGATGACCGTCTGCGTGGCGTTCAACTACGGTGCACGCGCGGAGCTCGTGGATGCAGTCCGCCGCATGGTCGCAGACGGCGTGCCCAGCGACGACATCACAGAGCGAACGATCTCTGATTACCTCTATACCTGCGAGCTGCCCGATCCAGACTTGATCATTCGCACCGGCGGAGATCAGCGCATCTCCAACTTCCTGCTCTGGCAAGCCGCCTACGCGGAGTACGTCTTCTCCGACACCTACTGGCCGGACTTCGGCGAGCGAGACGTCGATCAGGCCCTGGCCGAGTACGCGAATCGAACCAGAAACTTCGGCGGACGCCCCGCCCATGCCGAGTAAGTCGTCCCGTTCGCGTCAAACAATATGGTCGATGGGCCCTGGTCGGCGCCTGCTCGGGGACTTCGCCACCGACTTAGTTATGCTGCCGCTCTCGGTATTGCTCATTCCTCTCACGGCGTTGATCGGAATAATGACATCGACCAGACTGCTGGCCCGGAGGTCGTCAGGCCTTGTGGCAAGGCTTATCAGCGCTGCCATCGGGATGCCCATCATCATTGCGGCCATCTTGATCGGCGGACCCCTGTTTGCCGCATTGATGGCGCTCAGTCTGGTCATTGCGCTCGGCGAGATTGCGGTCATCGTCAAGCTCGAGATTCGCAGCGCGCTGTTCCTTGTCGCTGTCGCTGCAACCGGTGCCATCATCGGCGTGGTCGCAGCGGACGCCGACATACCGCTGTATTGGCCCATCCTGGCAATAGTGCTTGGCATTGCCTCAGTGACGACCATCGTCGCCGTCCGTACTGTCGAACAACCACGCGCCGAACAACTGCAACCAATCCTCAACCGAGGACTGGCGATGCTCGCGGCGACCGCCTATCTCGCCATTCCCGGCGCGACGTTCATTGCAGTTCGCGGTTCCGAGCAGGGAACCGACTGGATGCTCCTGGCGGTGCTCGCAATCATGTCAACCGACGCCGCTGCCTACGCCGGCGGTCGCCTCCTTGGTCGGCGCCAACTCGCTCCCTCGGTCTCGCCCAACAAAACCCTCGAAGGCGCAATCTTCGGTTGGCTTGGCGGATTCGGTGCAACGATTGCGCTCGACCAGATCCTTAATCTCGACGCCGAGATCTGGCCGCTTGTGATACTCGCCGTCATCTTGCCAGTTGCCAGTCAGATCGGCGACCTGGCAGAGTCCCTGTTCAAGCGAGCGATGGATGTCAAGGACTCCTCCAACCTCATTCCCGGACACGGTGGCGTGCTCGACCGACTCGATTCGCTCCTCTTCGGATTGCCCGTCGTATTCTTCTTCTTGCAATGGACAACATGAACGGCACTAACGAGCAACCGATCAATCTTGTCCTGCTGGGCTCGACCGGCAGCATCGGCCGGCAGACGCTGGATGTCGTCCGTGCCATGCCCGGACGGTTCAATGTCCTGGGACTCGCCGCCGGCCGCAATCTCGATGCGCTTGAGGCGCAGGCTCACGAGTTTCACCCTGCGTATGTCTGGGCTGCCACCGAAGACAATGAACGTCTGACCCGGATCGCGTCCGATAGCGGCGCGACCGTCACGCCAATGGACAACATGGCTGCAGATCCAGATGGGGACGTCCTCGTCGTTGGCACGGCCGGTCGCGCCGGACTGGAGCCGACTCTGACATCGCTGGAACGCGGCGGCGCAGTCGCCCTGGCCAACAAGGAAGTCGTCGTGATGGCCGGACAGCTCGTCCGCGACGCCGTCGATCGTGGCGGTGGGCAGCTACGACCAGTCGACTCCGAGCACTCAGCCATCTGGCAGTGTTTGTGGGGCGAGGAGGGCCACGAAATCCGCCGCATCCTGTTGACCGCGTCGGGCGGAGCGCTGCGTCATCTGCCCGCCGACGAGCTCGCCGATGTCACGCCCGAGCAGGCGCTCAATCATCCAACCTGGAATATGGGCGACAAGATCACCATTGACAGCGCCACGCTGATGAACAAAGGCATGGAAACGATCGAGGCCAAATGGCTATTCGATGTGCCCTACGAGCGTGTCGAAATCGTCCAACACGCAGAGTCCATCGTGCATTCGCTCGTCGAATTCGGAGACGGATCAGTCAAGGCGCAGCTCGGCTATCCCGACATGAAACTCCCCATCCAACTGGCGCTTTCCTATCCGCAACGGCTGGAACCGACTGTCGAGCCGCTTGACCTCGCCTCAGTCGGCACGCTCAGTTTCTCGCGCCCAGACCTCGATCGCTATCCCTGCCTGAAGCTCGCCCAACAGGCCGGTCGAGCGGGCGGAACCTATCCCGCTGCAATGGCAGCCGCGGACGAGATCGCCGTCGAGGCATTCCTGGAGCGAAGAATCGCCTTCACCGAAATCGCCGACTACGTCAACCAGACTATGGACGCCCATCGAAGCACAATGAATCCCGACATCGAAGCCATCGACGCCGCCGACTCGTGGGCTCGTGGATTCACCACCGGGAGAATCGCCGCGGCGGTGTGATGCTCTTGGCTGTTGCTCGCTCCAGACGTCACTCCATTGGATTCGTCATACCCGCACTCCGTCGCGGGAATGACGGAGGTGAGAGAAGCAGCTTGTTACCCAAGACAGAGATCAAGCCGCCTGTCATTTCCGTTCTCACTGCAGAACAACCATCATTCCCACAACCAATCGACATCCTCGATCCACTAGTACGCTGAGCGCATGGTCCTGATCGATACGGTTCTTCCCTTCATTGGCGTCCTGCTGGGGCTCGTGGTTCTGCATGAGTTGGGACACTTTGTCGCTGCCAAACTGGCCGGAGTTCGGGTCGAGGAGTTCGGCGTTGGGTTGCCTCCGCGAATAGGCAAAGGATGGCAGTTTGGCGAGACCTTGTACTCGTTCAACTGGCTGCCGATCGGCGGATTTGTCCGGCTCACGGGTGAGGAAGCCTCAGGCCTCCTGATCACCAGGGTCGATCCGAAAAGCCGATTCTCTGAGCACTTCGTCGCCGGCGACCGCATCCTCAAGGTCAATGGCAAGCGCGTGGTCAGTCCCGACCAATTCCTCGACCAGGTGCTGCGCAACTTCGGCGAGCCCAAACTGGAAATCGCTTACGACCACACCGAGGACGACGGACGCAAGACCTCCTGGAATTTCAGCCTCACACCGCGCGACGACGACATCGATGCGCCGCCGCGCGACAACTACAAGACAACCGAAGAACAACGCAAGTCGCTGCTCGACGACAACGGCGAAGCGTCGATTCTTGGCCTGACCGTCGGCATCGACCCACGATCGCTCGGGGCCAAGTCACGCCTCACTCGAATCGGAATCCTCGCCGCAGGAGCTGGAGTCAACGCCGTCTTGCCGCTGATTCTGTTCGCCGTGGGCGCATTGATCCCCGACAACGTCTCTGCCGGACCGGCCGTGGTCACCAGCACGATCGAACATGCGCCGGCGCATCAGGCGGGTATTCGCGCCGGCGACCGTATCGTCGCGATCGATGGTGAACCCATTCGCAATGCGCAGGAACTCGCGCGCGCGATCCAGCTCAACCTCGGCGAGACGCTTGTCGTTGGAATCGAGCGGCCTGTCGCGGGATCGATCACCTCCAGCCGCGCATCACAGGAGCCGGAGCGCTTCGAAGTCAACGTGCATGCCAGGCTCGCACCAGAGCCGCTGGTGCACATCGTCCAACCTGGTGATTCAGTGATCGACATCGCAGACGAGTTGGGTGTCACACCTTCCTCCGTGATTGCGGGTTGGGGGATCGAGACAGAAGAACTCAACGAGGGCCTGGAGCTGGACCTGCCCGGTGGCTTCACTTACGTCACCAAAGAGGGCGACACGATGCTCAGCATCGCGATCGAAGAGGCTGTGCGAATGGCTGCGGTCTACCGCGCCCTCGAGATTGACCCTCTCCATCCTCCGCCCGGCATTGTGATCGAGGTCCCGCAAGGAGCGACAGGCATCAGCATCGCCAATGCCTCATTCGTCGTCGCCCGCGAGAGCCCGTCGGTCGGCGAGTCGATCGCTGCCGGATGGACTCAGACCCGCGATACCTTCGTCCTCGTCCGCAACCGCATCCGCTCGTGGATTGCCGGCGGCGAGCCGATCGAACTGTCGGGACCAGTGGGCATTGCGCGAGTCACCGGCGAAGTCGTCGATCGGGCCGGCTGGTCACGGTTGATCGAGCTGGCCGCGCTGATATCGCTCAACCTGGCCATCATCAACATCCTTCCGCTGCCAATGCTCGACGGCGGCCGGATCATGTTCGTCCTCATAGAAATCGCGCGTCGCGGCAAGAAAATCAGTCCCGAGCGCGAGGGCCTGGTCCACATGGCGGGCTTCGCGGCCTTGTTGGTGTTCATCGTCGTGATCAGCTACTTCGACATCATCAAGGCCGTCTCAGGCGAACCGGTGATTCCTTAGGAAGAAGTACCTCAGAGGCTGAGGTAGACCTGTACAATCCTCGATACACTCCCATTCCACAGAGCCTGGACAACGGGCCAGCGCGACGCTTTCGGAGAGTCTGAATGACGACTGCCAGGCAGATTCCACATGAACGCCAGCACGAACTGATCGAGCAAACGTTGCACGAAGTGCGCGGCGACTTGAAGTGGCTTCTTGAAGAGCTTGGTCACGGCGATGACGGCCTCAGCCGATTGGATCGCGTGGAAGCCGCACTCGATGACGGCCTCAGCCGATTGGATCGGGTGGAAGTTGCACTCGCCGCCATCTTGGCCAGAACTGACAGCATCGACGCCAAACTCGATCAGGTTCTCGATAGCCGCGATTCGTAATCGTCGGCGGTACAGACCACGCCAGTCGTGCGGACGTGGCAGTGTTTCCCCCGTTACAATGTTCACAATCTGCATCCGTGACCTGATCTGAAGGAGTTCGCATGGCGTTCCAGACATTTATCGACGCCGACACCCATATCACCGAACCTGCCGACCTCTGGACCTCTCGCGTCTCCTCCAAGTGGGGCGACATGGTGTTGCACGTCAAGCAGGACGACAAGGGAATCAACTCCTGGTTCGTTGGTGACGAGAAAGTGGCGGCCGCGCCCTCCGGCGTCTTTGCCGGTTGGAAGGGCAAGTTCCCCAGTTCGCCTCCGACCTACGAAGAAGCCCACCCTGCCTCGTTTGATGTCCACGAGCGACTCAAGCTGATGGATGAGACCGGCGTCTACGCGCAGGTGCTCTATCCGAACGTTGCCGGCTTTGCCTCGCAGCGGTTCCTCTCGCTCAAGGACCCTGAGCTCATGCTCGAATGCGTCCGCGCCTGGAACGACTTCCAGATTGACTGGATCTCCGTCGCGCCCGAACGCTTCGTCGCCAACGCCTCGATTCCCTTCTGGGACATCGACGAGTCGATCAAGGAAATTGAGCGCGTCGCTCAGAAGGGCATGCGGGGGATCCTGTTCACCGGCGACCCACAGTCGCACGGTCAGCCGTTCCTCGGCGACCACCACTGGGATCCCCTCTGGAACGTCGCCACCGACACCGGCCTGCCGATTTCCTTCCACATCGGCTCCGGCGACTTCACCGATGGTTTCACCCCGGAGCGACTCGCGGTTGACGGTCCGGAAGTCACCTACGCGCGCACCTCGACCGTCCTCTTCATGGCCAACGGCCTGCAGATGACTGACCTGTTGCTCTCCGGTGTCCTGCCGCGATTCCCCGAGCTGAAGTTCATCTCGGTCGAATCCGGCATCGGCTGGGTACCGTTCTGCCTCGAGAGCTGCGACTACCACTTCCTCGCCGCCGACATTCGCAAGGCCCGACCCGAGTTCGAGATGATGCCGTCGGACTACTTCCGCCGGCAGGTCTACGCCTGCTACTGGTTCGAGAAGATCGCACCGCGCAAACTGATCGAGGACATCGGCGAAGACAACATCCTCTTCGAGACCGACTTCCCGCATCCGACCTGCCTCTACGGCAATGTGCAGGAGACAATCGAGGACGGCCTCGAGGGTCAGAGCGAAGAAGTGCGCCGCAAGATTCTCTGGGAGAACTCGGCCAAGCTCTACAACATCGACATCCCCGAGGTCATGCCCGAAGGCCTCGCCGCAGCCGCAGCAGCCGGCGGCGGGGGCTAACGCTCGGTTTCCCCTTTCCTCCCCCTGCAAAGGGGGAGGTGTCGCAAGGCGACGGAGGGGGTCACGCGAATCACAAGAGACCGCTCCAATCGGGGCGGTCTCGTCACGTAAGCGAGAAGAGGAGCACCATGGACATCAACGGTAAAGTCGCAGTCGTCACCGGCTCATCATCAGGCGTCGGAGAAGCGACGGCAAAGCTGCTCGCCTCGCTTGGCGCCTCAGTCGTCGTGAACTACTTTCGAGGCGCCGAGTCGGGACAACGAGTCGTTGACGAGATCCAGGCAGCCGGTGGCGCAGCCATCGCCGTGCAAGCCGACACCCGCTCCGACGCCGACTGCCGCCGGTTGATCCAATCCGCCGTCGACGAATTCGGTCACCTGGAAATCCTGGTCAACAACGCCGGAATGACCCACTTCATCGCCCACGACGACCTCGAGGCGGTCACCGACGAAGTCTGGGACGACATCATCGGCGCAAATCTGCGAGGCGTCTTCAATTGCGCCCGAGCCGCAACGCCTCATATGCGAGCTTCTGGCGAGGGAGCGATCGTCAACGTCAGCAGCGTCGCAGGCGCCGGTGGCGGAGGCTCCAGCATTCCCTACGCGGCAAGCAAGGCCGGCGTCAACGTGATTACAAAGTCGCTGGCCCGAGTCCTCGGTCCGGAAATCCGGATCAACACGATCGCCCCCGGCTTCATCGAGGGTCGCTGGCTCCGAGGCGGGCTGGGCGAGGACACCTACGAGGCCGGCCGCAAGCGCCTGGGAGAGACCGCGCCCTTGCGTGGAGTCGCAACACCCGAGACCTGCGCCGACGCCATCGTCGCGCTGATCGAGAGAAACGTCTTCGTCACCGGTCAAACCATCACCGTCGACGGCGGCGCAACGCTGTAGGACTCTTCCCAGTTCTCACGCTCGCGCGGGAGCCTTCCTTCGTCCCTGGTACAGATAGGTGCCTCTCGCCGCTACCGACGGCGGGTGTAGTTGCGAGGATCGCGCACACGTCGGTAGTCGTACGAGTCAAGTCGGTGCGTCCAAATCCCTGGTTCACTGCCTAGCTGATAGTCGACTTCCGGCGGACTCCACCAGTTGGCAGCTTCAACTGTCGCGGAAATCTGGTGAGTTCGGCGCTGAATCTTCTCTATGGCAGGAAGCATGTCCGTATCTGCCGAACAGATGATTCCAACATCAAAGCGTCCTTCGACCCCGCCAAGAACAACGTCTAGCGCGAGTTCAACGTCAATGCCCTTTTCGACCCACGAATCGTTCCTGCGGCGAAGCGGTCGAGTGATCACGGTCACTCCGTTATTCGCCCAGTGAGCATGTTGCCGTTGGACCGCGTCGTAACCAGGAGACCCGAGACGCGGCATACCGCGGTAGACACGCACCTCCATCAGCTCCCGCTCCTGTGAGTTCGAATCTTGCACTGGTTTGGCGCACAGCAACTCGCCCAGCTTCCATGGAGATATCTGTCCCAGGGAACCCGGACCACCCCTCCTGTGGAACGCCCTGCGAGCACCGTGATAGAAGTTCTGAAGGTCGATGAACAGCGACACACGCCCAGCCATGAAATCCTCAGACAGAGGAAATCCCCGTCCTCCGGTGCGCTAAGCCGGATGACGGGGTAGTCAATTGCACGGGCTGACGACAGTAACGACTGCCGCACCCGCAGCGCGCGCCACAATCGTATGAGTGGACTCTCAGGTTGTCAAAAGGAAACAGCAGCTGTGCTCCGAAGAAAACCTCGCATCTCTTACCAATCGGATTGGCGACAAATATGCTATCTCGCCGTGTATGTGATCGGCAGGCGCTTGATCCCGCCGATCAGCCCAGACGACAACCGCTCGACCTCACCATCGAGTGCGAAGTTGTCCAACTTGCCGATCACGTGCCGGAAGACTGAGCGCATCTCCAGGCGGGCCAGGTTGGCTCCGAGACAGAAGTGCTCGCCGAAGCCTCCGAACGCCAGGTGTTCATTCGGTGACCTGCCGATGTCGAAGACGTCGGGGTTGACGAAATGGTCCTCGTCGCGGTTGGCGGAGGGGTACCACATCGCCAGCGTTTCGCCGGCCTTCATTGGCACGCCTCCGACCTCGGTGTCTTTTGTCACAGTCCGGGCGAAGTGCACGACCGGCGATGTCCAGCGCAGCATTTCCTCGACGGCGCTGTCCAACAACTCTGGCTGAGCACGAAGTCGGTCGTACTGCTCTGGATGCTCGATTAACGCCTGCAATCCACCAGAAGTGGCATTCCGCGTCGTCTCGTTGCCGGCCAGAATAAGCAGCACGGCGTAGGAGAGAATCTCGTGATCCGGCATCGGCTCGCCATCGATCTCGGCCTGCACCAGCGTGGTCATCACGCTGTCATCCGGCTCACGGCGCTTGCGAGCGATGTGCTCGGTGAAAAACATCTGCAAGCCGCGCATCCCCGCCTGCCAGGTCTCACGACGCGTCCGGCCTTGCTGATACTCCGGGTCTTCGGATCCCAGGAACTCGTTCGTGTAGCGGAAGATGTCTTCCCACGAGTCCCGCTCGACCGCGAGCAACTCACAGATCGCCGCCATCGGCATCTTGGCCGCGACATCGCGCACGAAATCGCCTGAGCGTCGATCGGTCAGTTGATCGACTAGATGCGCCGCTGCCTCGTCAACCACTTCTTCGGCGATTTCGTCGATCCGATCTTCCAGCAATCGCATTCCTCGCGGCGAGAATCGCCGACTGGTCGTGTTTCGGTACTTACCGTGCTCGGGCGGGTCCATATTGATCAGATTGGGCACTGTCAGCGACGGATCGCTGGCGCCGCCGTCACCCGATCCTGCGGAACGAATGACCAGCCGCTTGCTGCTGATGAAGGTCTCGGGGTCACGCGAGATGTGCTGGATGTCGTCGTACTTGGTGATCGACCAGAACGGTGTCACGCCCGGCCGGTCGTACAGGTAAATCGGCGCTTCGCGGCGCTGAATCGCCCACTCTTCCCAGGGATAGCCGCGCGAGCCGTAGAGCTCGGGAGTGACCAGGTCAATCTGATCTAGCGTCATCGTCATCGATGTCATGGCACGCTCCGCTCATCGGAAACTCTGGCCGGTCTCGGTTCAGAGTATCGAAATCAATGAGCCTCACTAGATCAAAACGGCTCAGACGGCAGAGAAACTGATTGGCAAGTGTTTGATTCCACCCACAAATCCTGACCGCAGCCGTTCCACGTCACCGTCGAGTTGGATGTCGTCGAGCCGGTCAAGCACGTGGTTGAAGATCGAGCGCAACTCGAGCCTGGCCAGGTTGGCGCCCAGGCAGAAGTGCTCGCCGAACCCGCCAAATGCGATGTGCTCATTTGGATCGCGACCAACCAGGAACTGGTCCGGTTCGTCGAAGATGTCCTCGTCCCGATTCCCTGACGGGTACCACATCACAACCTTCTCACCGGCAGCAATGGACTGTTCGGCAATCTCGACATCTTCGGTGACCAGGCGTCCAAAGTGGATGATCGGCGAGGTCCAACGCAAGATCTCTTCAACGGCGCTATCGATCAGCGATCGATCCGAGCGCAATAGCTGCATCTGGTCTGGATTCTCAATCAGAGCAAGCAAACCGCCGCTGGTGGCGTTTCGCGTCGTCTCGTTGCCGCCGAGAATCAGGATGAAGGCGTAGGAGAGCAGGTCAATAGCGTTAAGCGGCTCGCCATGCAGTTCGGCCTGCACGAGCGTGGTCATCAGGTCGTCGGCAGGCTGTCTACGCTTCTGCTCTGCAAGTTGCATGAAGTAGACAAACAGCGCCTGCGCGCCGGCGCGCGCTGTCTCTCGTCGCGTGCGACCCTTCTGGAACTCGGGGTCTGAGGCGCCGATCGTTTCGTTGGTCCAGACGTGAATGTCCTCCCAGCGATCGCGAGGAACACCAAGCAGCTCGCAAATGGCCGTCAGTGGCATTCGAGCCGATACGTCGGACACGAACTCCGCTTGTCCTCGGCGCGAGATGTCGTTGACCAGTTCTGCCGCCACTCGGTCAACGATGTCCGCCGAGATCTCGTCGATCCGGTCTTCAAGGATGCTCAGTCCACGAGGTGTGAAGCGCCGATTGACCAACGATCGGTACTCGGCATGCTCTGGCGGATCCATCTGCAGCAAGTGATTGGTCTGCGTCGAGCTTGTCTGGTTGATCTCTCCAGGGTCAGCGCGAATTGCGATGTCCGTCTTGTTCGAGAACGTCTTCGGGTCTCGGGAGATGCGTTGGATGTCGTCGTACTTTGTGATCGCCCAGAACGGCTCGATTCCCGGTCTCTCGTACCAGTAGACGGGAGCGTGTTCTCGCAAGAATGCCCAATGCGGATAGGGATATCCATGCTGCACAAAGGCATCGGGCGACGTGATGTCAACTTCATCGAGCGACTGCGGGCATTTCGGTAGTGAGCTAGTCATGGCGACTCTCCCGATACAGACGGGACGCAGGAGTACCTTGCAACTTGAGATTATCAATCCGCGCAGTGCTCGACAGCGATCATTGGGAGACCACAGATGACTACGAAACGTTCCATGCTAGGCGTCTATGACGGGTTTACAGAGCAAGTCGCCGATGGCTACGCAAGAGAATCCCGCTACCTGACGATGAAGGACGGCTGCCGCATCGCCATTGACGTCTTGCATCCGACGATGAACGGACAGGTGCTGGACGGGCAGACACCGGCGGTCCTGCATTCGACTCCGTATCGGCGTGCGTTCGAAAAGTCGGCGCACGGCGATGCCGTGGCTCGCTATGCCGATGAGCTCAGCGCAATCGAGCCGGGCGAACTGGTGACGCAATACGAAGAGCGGCCAATCGCGCGCGATCTGGTCCACCACGGTTATCGCTTCGTCTCAGTCGACATTCGCGGCACCGGAGCGTCATTCGGCGCGGAATATGGAGATTCATGGCTGGCGGGCCAGGACATGGCGGCGGTCATCGATTGGATCTGTGAACAGCCGTGGTCATCCGGACGCGTCGGGATGGTCGGCATCTCCTATGAGGGGATGATGCAGTTCTTCACTGCCGCCCATAGGCCCAATGGACTGACCTGCATCGCACCGCAATACCCGGGCTTGCCGCATTGTTATGTCGACGGCGGCCTGGCGATTAGCAGCTTCGCCCGGGTCTGGGAGCGCCTGCACAAGGGCATCTCCGAGAACGAACCGGCCGCGCCGGTCGATGGCTCGGACGGTGAGCAGCTACAGGCCGAGGCCGAATCTGAACGATCACCGGATCGCTACCGCTGGGTCGAAACCTTCTCGGAGATGGACCCCCGCGATGTCACGCGGATGTCGTCCTTCGACGGACTGAATCGCCGACGTCCTCGTCCTGATCTCGGTCTGGGCGAAGTGGCCAGCGGCTGGTTCGACTCCTGCGACCTGATCAACGAGAGCGGCGTGCCGACCTACATCGTCACCGGTTGGTGGGACCTCACCTTCCCCGGCTACCTGATCGACGCATTCAACCGCCTCGACGTGCCCAAGAAGCTGATCGTTGGACCCTGGAATCACGGGCAGGGCGGAGACCCGGAACTGCGTCGCTGGTTCGACTATTGGCTCAAAGGCATCGACAACGGGATCATGGACGAGTCGCCAGTCCACTACGCGGCGACCGAGCCATCGGGCGCCACGACCTGGAAGTCGGCCCCGCGACTGCCGCTGCCCGAAGCCCGATATCGCAGCCACTGGCTGACCCCTGACGGGAAACTCTCTGAAGCATTCCCTGTCGAATCCGAAGTCCTGGAGTATGAGGTCAACCACGATGTCAGCCTCGGACCGATGACTCGACACAGCTACTACGTCGATGACATGTTCATCAACACCACCGACCTCAACGCCCGGGCCAAGCAGTGTCTCGCCTTCACGACTGAGCCGCTGTCCGAAGACGTCGAGGTCACCGGCTGGCCGGCGTTGGAGCTGGAACTCTCAACGGATTCCGACCGAGGCGCGATCGTAGTCACGCTGGAACAGATCTCCGCGGATGGCGGAGCGGCTTACCTCTCGGAAGGTTTCCTCAACTTCGCCTATCGCCGTCTCGGTGATGACCCAGGAGGGCACGAAGGCCCGTACTGGCATAGCTGGAGCAAGGCGGACCTCAGCCCAGTCATTCCCGGCGACCCGATGCGCCTCAGCCTCGAGCTCTACCCGGTCTCCGCAACAGTCCGAGCCGGAGATCGTCTGAGACTCACCATCAGCGGGGCCGACGCCGAGAACCTCGTCGTTCCCACGCAGGGAGATGAGGCCACGCTCTCCATCCTGCTCGGAGGAGAGAGAGCCGCGCGTCTCCTGCTGCCAGTGGTCAACCAAGCAGTCAAACCAACCACCTCAGTCGTCGAAGGAGCATTCAACGGAGGCTCCGGAGGCTTCGCCTTCCGCCGTCCAGGGGATCCGGTGGTGTCAGGGTAGTAACCCTCACAGTCCCCGCTTTACGCGGAAATCTCGATGAGTACTGCACCGACTGAAGAACCTCAGCAACCGTACTGTCTTTAGCCGCTCAGCCGCCTCCTCAGGGTCGTGCTGACCGCTACGAGATACCCGCGTCAGAGCGCGGGTATGACGAGACCATCGCGTGCGCAACAGCCGACTCAATCACTCCCCGACAAACGCCGGCGGTCGACGCTCGAATAGCGCCCTGATGCCTTCCTTCGCATCCGACGACGCGCGAGTGGCCTGCACGAGCTCGTCGACATCTTCATGCGGAATGTGATCGCGGAAATCCATCTCTCGCACGATCAGCGCCTTCATCGCTATCAGGCTGAGCGGCGCGTTCTTGCTCAGGCGATCGATCAGTGCGTCGGCAAACTCTTCCAACTCACCCTCCGGTGCAACTCTCGCAATTGCGCCCCACTCGTGCATCCGCCATGCCGGGATGCGATCACCAAGCAGCAGGATTTCTCGCGTCGCCACCGGACCAGCGACCTCGAGCAGCTTCTTGGCCAGGAACCACGACGGCGCCAGGCCAATCTGCGCCAGCGACATTCCGAACTTCGCCTGAATGTCAGCGACGACAAAGTCACAGTGCAGCGCAAGCTCATTGCCGCCGGCGATGGCGTCTCCCTGAACTACCGCAACGACGGGCAATGGCCAATGCTGAATCGCATCCAGCATTTGCTCGATTGACACGTCGCCGCCGGGCAATCCTTCCTCGCGCTCGCGCAAATCGAGACCAGCGCAAAACACGGGTCCGTTGGCACGGATCACGGCGACCCGCTCCTCAGGCGAGGGCACGCCAGAGAATGCGGCATGCAGTTCAACGAGCATCTCGCTGTTGAGCGCATTTCGCTTTTCTGGACGGTTCAGTGTGACCGTCCGCACTGCGCCCTCGACGGCGACTTCGATGATTTCGCTCACACTCCGGCTCCTCTTCATTTCACTCAGTCGGTGGGGACGCAGAGCACCCTCACCCTAGCCCTCCTGGGGGAGAGGGAACACTTGGCTACCCGCTGCTGCCGCGACCCAGCAGGTCGCGCGCCATGATGATTCGTTGCACTTCGGATGGACCTTCGCCGATTCGACGGATGCGCATTTCGCGATACCAACGCTCGAGCGGCAGGTCCTTGGTCACGCCGATACCGCCGTGAATCTGGATTGCACGGTCGACGACACGGCTCGCGCCCTCGGTCGATGTCAACTTGGCCATCGCCGCCTCGAAGCGGAATGGCTCGTCCTGCTCGGCCTTCTCAGCGGCGGCGAGGTACATCATCCTGCCCGTGCGGATGTCAATCTCATTGTCGACGATCATCCACTGGATCGCCTGTCGAGATGCGAGCGCCGCGCCGAAGGTCTCACGCTGCTGCGAGTACGAAATCGCCATCTCCTGTGCGGCGACGGCGATGCCGATGCAGGTCGCCGAATAAGGAATCCGTTGACGCGTCAAGTTGGCGTTAGCAAGCGAGAACCCGCCGCCCTCCTCGCCCACGAGATTCGCGGCCGGCACTCGGACATCATCGAATGACAACTCGGTCCCATAGTTCGCAGAGCGCAGCGTATGCACGACGCGGCGGACCTCGAAGCCGGGTGAGTCGGTGTCGACAAGGAACGCGGAGATGCCTCGTCGGCCCTTGGCTGGATCGGTACGCGCGAAGACCAGACCAAAATCGGCACGGTCGGCACCCGAGCTGAACAGTTTTGATCCGTTGAGGATCCAGTCGTCACCGTCTTTGACGGCCTTGGTCTGAATGGCGCGCGCCGGGTCTGATCCTCCCGAGGGCTCGGTCAAGCCGAAGAAGGCTCGCTTCTCACCGTTCAGCATCGGATACAGATAGCGGTCCTGTTGATCGTCCGACGCGGCATACAGTTGAGCCAATCCGGCCGATCCGAACGCCCCGTAACAGGGCAAGTACAGACCGGCGCGATGCTGCGACATTTCTTCGGCCACCAGACCGCGTGTGGTCAGCTCCAGGCCGGGGCCGCCGTAGTCCTCGGGCACGTCGATGTGATAGAGCCCCATCTGCTGGACGATGCCCTTGAGCCGGTCCAGTTCACCTGGCGGCAACTCGACCGCGTCGGGATCCAGATCGCGCTCCAGCGGTTGCACCTCTTCGCGCACGAATCGGCGCACTGCGCCGGTGATCATCCGCTGTTCTTCCGACATCAACACTTCCATCGGATTCCTCCCTCAACCGATCTGTTGCGATCGGCGTAGCCGACCAAGTTCCGGCGTGTCTCGCCAGTCTCCCGCCGGATGGGCAGGCGGCCATTCAGCGCCTTCGTCGCGCTGGAACTGCATTAACATCTCGAGTCGCTTCGTCGTGTATTGCTGATTCGCCTCCCAGCGAAACTGCGAAGCTCGTGCTCGGAGCACGGGATTAGGATCATCACCGCCGAAATGCAACGCCATCCTCGTGCGCAGGCCGAACGGCTCGCGACCACCAGCCTGTCCGATGTAGAGCAAGTTGCCCTCGGCATCCGCGATTTCATAGACGCCGACGACGGCGGGAATCGCGCGAATCGACTCTTCGCTTGGCTGAATCCAGGGCTTTCGAATCGGCATCAACCCTTCCTCTCAAGTCCGCTAGCGCGGACGCAATCGATCACTGGCCGCTCCTGATGTGATCAGTTCAGCGATCCGCTCTTCGGAGTATCCCAAGATCTCCCGCAACACGGGAACCGTATCGGCCGCAAACAACGGCGCAGCGTTCTTGGGCGGCGTCGGAGTCTCTGACAATCGAAACGCAGCCTGGGGCGCCGGAGATAGTCCGACCTGCGGATGTTCAAGCCCGCCAACTGAGTGCCGTGATTGCACCTGCTCGTCGCGCAGCAGCGTTCGCGCTCCCATCACCGGTGAAGCTGGCACTCCTGCTTGCTGAAGACACTCGGACAGTTCAACCGGATTCCATTTCGTTGTCCAGGCCCGAAGCAAAACATCCAACTCATATCGGTGTCGCCAGCGGCGCAGACCTGTTGCGAACCGGCGATCGCACGACACAGCTTCGTTTTTCCAGATGCTGAGCAGCGCCTCCCACTCGGAATCGTCACGACAAGCAATGGCGATCCACGAGTCGGAATCGCCCAGAACCGGCTGCGCAGGATATACACCATGCGGAGCGGCTGACGTATGTTCGTTGCCAATCCGCGTGGGCTCTCGGCCGGAAAGCTGCTGACCGACCATTGCCTCGCCAATGAGTTGCAACTCGCCTTCCAACATCGCCAACTCGACCGTCTGTCCACCTACTCGACAGCGCGCCATGATCGCAGCCACGGTCGACAGCGCCGCGTGCAGGCCGGCGTTCTGGTCGCAGTAGAAGTTGCCCGGCTTGAGAGGCGAGCCATCGGCATAGCCGGTCAGCCAGGACATCCCACTCATCGCGTCAATACCGGGCCCATAGGAAATGCGATCGCGCCAGGGACCCGACTTCCCGAACGCCGGCATCGCCACATAGATGATGTTCGGATTCCGCTGGCTCAGAGCTTCCCATTCAAGGCCGAAGTTGCCCATGACCCGCGGCGAGTAGTTCTCCAGCACAACGTCCGAGCACTCGACCAGATCGAGGAATGTCTCTCGCCCCGCCGTAGTCGTCAGGTTCAATGCGACCGAGCGCTTGTTGATCGCCAGTTCGTTCGCACGGGCGTCGCGGTTCCACGGTTCGTCAGGTCCATGACCGCGATAGGGCTGCGAAGTGGCAGGCGTTCGCGGTCGAGCCCAGGGGGTCTCGATTCGGAGCACTTCAGCACCCAACGCTCCCAGCAAGATCGCCGCAACCGGACCAGCGACAGCGGTCGTCAGGTCAAGAACGCGAATCCCGCTGAGTGGACGGCAGGGTGAGTCCGGATACGGCGCCAACCGAGGCTCAGGCAACACCAGCGCGCCTCCATCGAACCCGATCCTCGGGTGACCCAAGCCGGTCGTTGTCCTGACCCAGCAGCGGCGCTGTGCCATCAACCCACTTCGTCTTGCCAAACCGTACCGCCGGACCCGATGCCTGGTACTCGCCGCCTCGAGGATGCCCAGTCGCCTGCCAGAAGTCTCGTGAGGCATGATGGCCATCGGCGTCGGCCATCACCTCCGACGGGGCCAGCACTTCTGTGAAGGGAATCCGCAATTCCTGCGCGCGCTTCACGACCTCGCGGCGTGGAGTCCGCATGAGCACTGGGGCCATCAGTTCGTCTACTTCGTCTGCTCTGCCCATCAGCTCGGCCAGCAGGTCCGGAGCGGCCAGACGGGGCTCATCAAACAACACCGCCATGGCTTCGGGATAGCGATTGTTGCAATGCGCGTGGACCCAGCCGTCGGCGCAGGGCCGGATGGTCGATGGATACAGGTGTCCAGGACCAAATCCCACCAGGCGAGCGCCATTCCGCTTCGGTTCGGAATCGGAAAACCAGGCGTGTTGATAGCCGCCGCCGAGCAGAAACGCGAGCGCCTCATAGATTGCTGTGTCTATCTGTTGTCCGCCGGAATCGGCATACAGGGCCGAGACGATGCCCAGTGCCGTGTGCAGTCCGGCTTGCCGATGACCCTGCTCGCCCCACGCCTTCACCGGCTCACGATCGGGCTCGCCGCCAATCCGCAGGTATCCCCCCGAGGCGTAGAGCGTCAGCTCCGAACCGAGCCATTCCGCCTTGGGTCCGCCAATCCCGTACGGAGTAATCGAGCAGACAAGCAGGTCGGGCTGCTGGGCGCGGAGCGCGTCCGGATTGATTCCGAAGTCATCCCACCGCCGTCGATCCACCTCGACAACAACCACATCAACCTCACCCAAACTCGCATCAAGCAGACGACGACCAGCCGACGTGCGCAGGTCGATTCGCAATGAACCCTTCCGCCGATTCAAGTGCAGGTGTGTCGCTCCGCCCTCCATGTCGGGCATATCGTCTCGAAACGGCCCTCGACGTCGGAGCGGCGACCCTCCAGGTGGCTCGATCATCGTGACTTGAGCGCCGAGTCCGGCTAGTAATCGTCCGCAATATGCTCCTGCCGCTGTTTCCGACAACTCCAGCACGCGGACGCCGTCCAGGGTCCGTGCCGCTGTTGCTGCTTCAGGAACTCGCTCGCTCACCGAGGCAGGATACCCCCGACATCCTCCAGAGCCGGAAATCTCGTATTGTGGTGGCTACTGAGAGCTGGAGCAACAGCATGACCACGACGGAGCCGATCGAAAGTCACGCGGTCCACAGCCAGCGCATGCTGGACCATGCGGCCGAGATGATCGAGCAGGGCGACCGGCTGCAAGCCTCGGAAAAGATCTGGGGAGCTGCCGCGCATCGAGTCAAGCAAATCGCCGCTGAGCGCAACTGGCCCAACACGAGCCACACAGACGGATGGTCAATCATCCAGTATCTGCGAAGGCAGACCGGCAATCGGCGCATTGTGGATCTCTTCGGATCGGCCAATGACGCGCACCAGAATTTCTATGAAGATCGTATGTTGCTTGATGGACTGACCGACAAACTCGAAGGAACTCGTGAGCTCCTTGCCCTCCTCGACGATGCCCATCGGACACTGCCGTCCGACTTGCCCATGCCCGACGACCGCCATTACCGCAACCGCCACGCCTGACACGGCGTTTACCCTGCAACTCCAACCCAACCGCGACTATCTGAGAGGAACACTCTATGTCGGACGTTGGCTTCATCGGCGTAGGCAATATCGGCAACCCCATGTGCGCGAACGTGATCAAGGGTGGACACCGGGTCGTGGTCAATGACCTGGTCGAGGAACAGGCGGCCAACCTGATCGAACTCGGTGCGACCTGGGCAGATTCTCCCGCCGAAGTCGCCGCACAGACCGAAGTCACGCTGCTATCGCTGCCGGGTCCGCCAGAGGTCTCGAGCGTCTTGCGCGGTGTCGACGGCTTGTTGGAGGGCGCAGAACCGGGAATGGTCTGCTTCGACCTCTCCACCAATCTGCCCTCGACCGTCAAACTGCTCGCCGAGCGAGCCGCCGAGCAAGGCGTCACGTTCCTCGACTCACCAGTTTCAAACGGCGTCCAGGGCGCAATCGACGCGACGCTCGCGGTCATGGTCGGTGGAGACAAGGCCGCCTTTGAGAAGTACAAGCCTGTGCTCGAGTGCATCGGCAACAATGTGTTTCATATGGGCGACTCGGGCATGGGCGCGCTGACCAAGATTGTCAACAACATGGTCAGCATCTCTTCGATCCAAGTGGTGATCGAAGCGCTGGTTATCGCTGAGGCTGCCGGACTCGAAGCCGAACGAGCCTACGAGGTCATGAGCGTCGCCTCGGCACAGCACTACGTCCACAACGTGCCGACTCTGCTGGAGCGCAACTTCGACGACGCATCATTCTTCCTCAAATGGGCGGCCAAGGATGTCTCCCTGGCAGTCCAGGTCGCTCGCGAATCCGGCATTCCTTCGCCCATTGCCTCGGCTTCCAGTGACACGTTGAATCGGGCCAAGAACCGTGGCCACGGCATGAAGTCCGTGATGGCGACACTGCTATCCGCAGAAGAGGACGCGGGAGTTTCACACTAGTCCCCGAAATGCTCAGTCATCCCATGTTTGGCGTAGACTGACCGTATGGCGATCGCAACTGGGGCCGTTGGCGGACAGACCACTGCACGACGAGTCGTGTTTCTGCACGCCGCGTCATTTGTGCTCGGATTCAGCGTCGTTTTTGTCGCGCTCGGGGCGTTGCTGGGAGCACTCGGCTCCGCCTTCCAGGACGAACTGATCTGGTTCCAGCGTGTCGCTGGCGTTCTGCTGGTGATTCTCGGGCTGCACCTCGCAGAGGTGATCACGATCCCGCTGCTGTACCGCAGTTTCCAGGTCGGCGGACCTGGCGGATCTGGCGGACCATCAACCGCTGCGCCTGAGGGCGAAGTGTCCCGCACCCGTGCCGCTGCAGACTACGGACGATCAGTCGTCGTCGGTGTGGCATTCTCGGTCGGTTGGACACCGTGCGTCGGGCCGATTCTGGCTGGCATCCTCGTCCTGGCGCTCGATTCCGCCTCACTCTTCCAGGCGATCATCCTGCTGATCTGTTACGCCGCCGGACTCGGCATCCCCTTCCTGATTGTGGGCGCGACCTTTGGCGCGTCGACCCAGTTCCTGCGTAAGCTGAATCGCTGGATGCCGCTAATCGGCGTCGTCTCCGGTGTGCTACTGGTCTTTGTCGGGATGCTGATCGCCCTTGACCGCGTCGTGGTGCTCAATGAAGCGTTGGGCAGCTTCGGTGTTGATGTACTGGCCGGTTCTGACGGCTCATCAACGGAGATGCTCGACCTCAACGCTGGCTCAGCTGCGATCGCATTCGCGGGTGGATTCGTCAGCTTCATTAGCCCATGTGTCTTGCCGCTCGTCCCGATCTATCTCGGTCATCTCGCCGGGATCGGCTCCGAGCACACCATCCGTTCCGCCTAGTCCCCCTGGCTAGCCGCTCCGACTCATCACCCCGCAATCACCTTGCAATCACCCTGCCTAGATCTCCCGGTCAAACCGGCGACTCGTGCGCACATCGATCAACCAGCGGTGCCTGCCTCGCTGCTGTAATCGGCTGCTCATCAGGGCGACCGCCGACGGGTCGCCCGCAAGGGTGATCCGATCGTGCAGGAAGAGCGTCGTATCACCCGCCGCGACGGTCGGTTCGCCCTCTCGCATGACCACTAACACGCGTACGTCACCCTCGAAATCAATCTCGCTCAGGGTCCGCCCATTCAGGTCCACATTCAGCATTGAGACCTCGACCAGTCCCGAATCGGGATCGCTGCGCGCCGCATGGAGCGCCGGCCGCAGCACGGCTTCCTCGAGCGCCAGCGCCGTCACATCGGACAACAGATAGGCCTCGACATCGAGGTGTTCAAACTGATCGTCGGGCTCCGAGACCCAGGTCACGACGCGAAGTGTGGGATGAATGCGCCGCATCGACTTGGTGTAGTCGGCAACCTGTCCGGAATGGTCAAAGTCCACGATCACGGCTACGTCCGTCTGCAACAGGCGCACGCTGATCAATGTCAACGCATCTGACGGATCGCCGACCACACTCTCAACGCCGAGCGGTCCCCAGCGTGCCGCCGCGTTTGGATCGCGATCCAAGACGATCACGCGCCGTCCTGCCGCCATCAGACGTTCGGCCAGAGTCTTGGCCAGCTCGCCGCCACCGACGATGAGGGTGTGTCCGTCGTCTTGGGGCGGCGCTCGACCGGCGATTGTCGAGAACATCAACGGCGCCAACACGGTGGTAAGCAATGCCATCAGCAACAACGCGCCATGTAGACCTTCGCCGATCACTCCGAGATCAGCAGCGATAGCGCCCGCCGCCAGGACAAGCGACAGGTTCGCGCTCAGCAGCGATCCACCTGCCAGTCCTGGACGCAAGCCCCATGCCGGAACCAATCCCATGAGTGAAGGAACCAGCTTGGCTCCGAATGCGACGAGCAGCAGCGCCGGAACCAGGATCAACGAATCCGCAGAATCGAACACCGCCGCGAGGTCGAGAGTCGCACCCGCGTGGATGAAGAAGATGGGCACAAAGAAGCCATAGCCCAACGCTTCAAGCTTGCCTCGCAACGAAGAGCCATGTCGCGGCGACACCACCGTCACCGCCAGTCCGGCGACAAAGGCTCCGAGCACCATTTCTGTGCCTGCAACCTGCGACAGAGCGACGAAGATTACCAACAGCGCTAGCGACGCGCGAATCTTCAACTGGGCCGAAGTCTGAGCAAGCTCGTGCATCGTCCGCGGAATGATCGGGAATCGGCCGCTCCCGTATCGCGAGAGCCAGATCATCGCGATTAGAGCCGCGGGTACCGCGAGAATCAGGAAGATCTTCCAGCTAATGCCCTCGCGTTCCAGCGCCGCGACCACGCCGACGCCGACAATCGCTACAAACTCGAGCAGGAAACCACCGACCAGTAGCGACTGCCCCATGCGGCCCAGGTCAGGACGATCCTTGAGCACCGGCACAATGACGCCGACCGCAGTGGCGATCAGAATGAACAACAACATCGGAATCTGGTCGCCGTTGATCAAGTTAACGACACTCATTAGGTACAGTCCCAGGAACGTGAACGCCACGACCAGACCGAGTAGCACCGTGCCCGATATCAACGGATGTCGCAGCGCGATTCCTGGCACGTACCAACGACGACCCGGAGATTGACCAAGCAGACTGAGGTTGATCTCAAGTCCCGACAAGAACATGAGATAGGCGAAGCCAAACAAGCCGAGGAATGTGAGCCACTCGTTATCTCGAGTGATGATGCCCAGCAGCGGCTCGCCAAAGATGATGCCGACCAGCACTTCGCCGACAACGGCCGGTACCAATCCACCGGTCAACCGCCAAGCAACGAAAGGTACCGCAACTGCTAGAACACTCACCAGCAGAAGAGGGGTGAAATCAACCGCTTCCTCCACGCATCAGCCTCCCGAACTATCGGTAATTTACATGTACTCACCAAGGAAATCTATGGATATCCGATTGAAGTCGTCGGCGGCGCTGATGTTGACGGCGTGGGTCGCTGATACTCGCTCAACACGAAAGTTCGCAGCATTGGCCTCGACCCACTCGCGCGCAGGCGTGAACGCCTCTTCTCGATCGCCGGCGACCAGCAGAGTCTGCACCGGATTCGATGGGAGCCGATGGCGCAGCGGGGTGTATGGCGATGTGTGCAGCATGGTTCGAGCAATACCGGCCGGTGTGCTGAGCAACATCGCATCGTCGAACTGCAATCGACGTTCGGCATCAAATGCTCTGGCTCGCCGCGGATTCAGCGGGTGTCTCATGATCGCGTCGATTCCGCCGTCGATCATCGTTTGAGCTCGCTCTCGCGCCGCCTCGGGATTGCCAATTCGGTTTGGCTCACCGAAGGCGGAGTGCGAGTTCGTGACCACGTGAGCGATGACCTCATCGGGCCGCGACATCGCGTAGTTCAGCGTCAAGGCAGCGCCCAGGGACTGACCAACGACGAACCAACGGTCCGCGTCGACGAGCTCCCGCAACGCACTGAAACGGTCGACGTAGCGGTCTGGGTGGTACGCGTCCTCGTCCTCGGGCGCAGGCGAGGATCCGTGCCCAAACAGGTCGACGGTGACACTGCGAAATCCTGCCTCGTGAAAGGCGGGAAGGTTGAGCAGCCAGTGCGCGCGACAGGTCAGGATGCCGTGCACGAACAGCACCGGCATCCCGTCCGACGGGCCAGCGATCTCGTAGTTCAGATCAATGTGTGCGGGACTCACGGCGCAATGATACGCGAGAAGCCGGCGACTGCGACGGCCGGACTCAGCTAGTCGCGGTCCGTGGCCGTGGTGCCTGCTGTGGCTCCCTCGGTCAGTGCCTCGGGAGTGAGTGCCTTGAGCAACGGGTCCTGCGTAGCCAGACCAAGAATGCCCGCGGCCTCGCCAATCCGGTTGAAACCGTGATCGTGCAGGCGATGCAGATAATCGTGGTACTGCTTCTCGCGCAGTTTTCGCAGCTCTTCGACTCCGGCATCGAGACGTTCGACGCCATCGGCATAGAGCACCGCCAGCGCTTCGCGCTCGATCGGCGACTGCGCCATCTCAGAGGCGAGACCACCTTCAGCCTTGATGAAGAAGATTGGCAACTCCATCTCGGCGCGTTCGGCATAGCGGTTGTACCACTCGAGGTGCTTGAGACCGTACTCAAGGTGTCGCTTGCTGTCTTCCGCCAGACGGGCGAAGAGGTCCCGGTCGAAGTCGGAGCGCGCCCAGTCGGTCGCGCACTCGAACGCGGTCAACTCGTAGGACTTGTAGACCACGTCCAACGCGATGATCATGTCGGTGAACGTCAGCGCGTTGTACCAGGACTCGGAAACATCCGAGAGCGGCGCCTTGCCGATAATCCCCGAGCCATGCAGCGCGCGCTTGCGCAACGCCTCAACCTTGCGGCCGGCGTCATAGACCTGCGTCGCAAGGAACAACTTGACCTCGTGGAAACCGTAGGAAATCTCCTCCAGCCACTTCGAGATCACCTTTTGCTCGGCGATGCCGTAGGTCGAGTAGACCGCGCAGATCTGTCCAGTCGCGCGCTCGACCTCGGGAGCCAGCTCTTCGCGATTCTCCCAATCGAGATCGGTGGCCGGAATCCAGCGGTCGCGAATCGCGTCTTCGTAGAGGTCGGCGACGCCATCCGCCCAGATTTCTGTACGGTCGTAAATCGCGTAGCCGGCGGGCATGTACATGCCAGGAACCGGCTTGGTCCCCCGTGGAAGATCGTTGCGGTAACCCCAGACATCAGGCACGTGACCGTATGAGCCAATGTCGACATCGCTCAAGCGCATCCCGTCTTCGGACGCGGTCGGCTTGAGTCCCGTCTCGCCACCATCCTCGAACATGATCAGCTGAGCCCCCGCGAACGGGTGCTCCGGATTGTCGTCAACGAACTCGAGCCACTTGCTGACTCGGTCGGGCTCGATCGAGATGTTCAGGATGTTGTCGATCTGGCGGCCCGAAGTGTTTGAGTTCTCAACCCGCTCGATCAAATCGGCCGGCCAGCCACGGACTTGAGCGCGCATCTTCTGCGCTGGTGAGAGAGGCGGCATGATGGTTCCCGTCCGTTCCGGGGTCTGGTGGTCGTGATACTTGCTGCCGGTCGGCTGCGACTGCTAGACAGTGATCAACTCGCGCAGGTCTGGCGCCATCCGGTCGAGCCGGTCGCCGAGTCCGACCACCTGCAGACGGTGGTAGTACTCGTTGATCTGCTTCTTGCGCATCAGCATGACCAGGTTGTAGCCCTCGTCGAGGTACTCGATGCCGCCGCCGGCGAGCACGGCCAGTGCCTCACCGGTGATCGGGTTCGTCGTCAGGCCGGCCTGCGTGTTCTGCACGGTCTCGTTGATGTCGAGGTAGTGGTGCAGTTCTTCCTTGCGCCAGGGCTGCGTCTCGACGGTGTACTTGGTGTGCGTGACACCGAAGGCCAGGTGACGCGACTCGTCCTGCGCCGACAGGCGGAACATACGCTTCTCGGCTTCATTCTGGCCAATCAGCTCGCCCATGCGGAAGAGCGACTGGACCAGGCCCTCGGCGAAGAGGTGCAGGATCGCGGTCATCTCGGTGAAGTCATCAATCGCGAGCAGGCCCACCGCGCCAAGGCCGGCCGGCGACATCCCGCCGCCGTTGACCAATACGCGCTTGCGGAACACGTCAAGGTGACGCGCTTCGTCCATGAGCTGCGTACCGAGGAAAAGCTGCGACTCAAAGAAGTCGGGGTGGACCGACTCAAGGAAGCGGCCCGGAACGTCACCGGCGATAAACTCGACCTGGGTGAGGAACGTACACAGCGTGCACATCGCCTTTTCGATGTCGTCCGGCTGATCGCCGATCGTATCCCAGGGAATGTCACGGGCCGAAGACCACTGGCGCTGTAGCGCCTCTTCGTAGAGCAGCATCGCCGACTCGGACCAGACATCGCCCTTGTCGCGGTACTGGCGAGCGTGCGCGTTGGATCGCGGGTCGGCCTCGATGCCGCGCGGTGCGAACGAACGCCAATCGGCCTGGTCAACGCCATCGGCGCCGGCCATGCGCTGGTTGATTGACTGCAGCGTGACGCCCTTGCGCCCCGTCTGGATGTCGAACTCGTCGTCGGTTTCCAGGTTCAGCCAGTCAAGGTTGAGTCCCGGGTTTTCTATCGCGGTGACCATGATCTGTTCCTGTCAGGGGAGGCGACACTACGAGAGCGAGCAGCGTCCTTCTCAGTCGGTTGGCTCCAGCGTACCAGTTGACCAGAGTTCATTGGGCGCCCGGAACATCAAAACTGGCCCGCAAGAAGTTGACCAAATCCCAGCGCTCCTGGTCGGACAACTGCGGCGACCAGGCCGGCATCCCGGTACCTCGAATCCCGTCCGTGATCCAGGCGAACAGCACGCCGTCGGGATGGAATGGCACATGCACTGTGAAGTTGGCCGGCGGCGCAGGCAACGAGTCCGCCAACGGACCATCGCCAGCTCCGGTATCCCCGTGGCAGGATACGCAGTTGGCGGCAAACAGGCCGGCCCCACGTTCAACCGACTCAGCCGTCCGCTCGACCGGATTGGCCAGCGTGCGTCCCGGCTCGACGTGCAAGCCGGTCAGCAGCACCACGGCGACAATCAATCCCAGAAGTCCCGAGACAAATGCGCCGTCGGCCGCTCTCGGACCGAACGCGGCTCGCAGGCGAGGCCGATTGATCCAGGCCAGTCCGCCAATCACGAATGCCCACAGCGCGCCCACACCGTTCCAGTCCATCTGTGCCAGTGGCAAGGCCAGCGCGCCGCCTCGGTCGGCGGCAAACGGCGACGCCTGGAACCCGGACTCCACATCGCTCAACACGGCGACAACGAGGTCATCCCCCGACGCGCGACGCAATTCCATCTCGATCGTCCACTCTCCGGGCAGGCCAAAGTAGGCGCCTTCGAGCCGGAATCGGCCATCGCCAAGAGGCTCAGTCCTAACCGTCACTGGGCCTACGCTCGAATCCTCGTAGCGGAAGCGGAGCAGTAGATCCTCTACCGGATTGTCCGCAGGATCTTCGATCGTCGCCGTCCAGGTGTTGAATCCGACCAGATTTGGCGAGACCTCAAGCGAGGCGACAATGTCGCCCCGAGCGACCGTCTCGATAATCGTGTTGTCCTTCTGTTCAATCTCCGGCTGAGCGCTGGCGGGCGAAGGAAGCTGAGTCAACGCAGCAGAAGCCGCGATCACAGCGAGACCCAACACGGCCTCGACCCGCATCAGCATCGAGAACCGCCTGGCAAGGCCGGAATCACCTCCCGCCTCTGCAGCGTCGCGAGGCCTCAAGAGGAACGCATTTGCGCCTGCGGCAGCGAACAGCGCAAGTAAGACAACGATCTTGATCAGGAACGCCAGTCCCCAATCGGTCTCAAACAGACCGCTGACTTGAGGAATCTGGATGAGCGCCGAAATCAGACCGGCGGCGGCGAGGATGGGCACGGTCGACACGGCCAGTATCGAGAATCGCCGGACCAACTCCACGCGCTCGCCCGGTCGGGACCGCAGCGTCAAGATCAGACTGACGAGACTGCCAATCCAGACCGCTGCAGCAGCCAGGTGCAACGCATCGAACAGCGTGCCCCAGATCCATCCTGAGCCGACTGCCGCGCCGTGAGAAATCGCCGAGGTCGAGGCCAACCAGGCGACAGCCAGCACAAACAACAATGCCCGTAATCCACTGTCACCGAGCGCCGTCGGACGAATGAACCGCACACTGATCGCCAGAGCCGCAACGATCAGCACATACCAGCGCTGCTGCAGCCAGAGCCCGTTCCGAGTATCAAACAGGACGTCGCCCAGGAAGCCAATCTCACTGAGACGCAGCGCGCCGGCGATGGCTTCATAGCCGGTTGTCGCGACACCGAGCAAAACCATCGTCGCCATGAGTGGCAACAAGGTCGAGAGCGGAGACGGTTTCAGTACAAAGGACATCACCATCGCCCCCACGAACAACACCAGCGCCACAAGTCCGATCGCCTTGACCACAGCGTCGGCTGCGACCGGCGGTCCGGGACGATTGAGGTCGACGACCACACCGCTGCCCGCCGGAGCCGAACCATCCGGATTCAGCACCGAGAACACATACGACCCGGTCCAGGTATGACCGTCAACTTCGGACAAGGTCTCCCAGACGACCGTGTAGACGCCAGGGTCGAGACGCAGCACGCCTACGCTCATCTGCGTCGGCACAGCGTCAGAGAAACCAGTCTCGCCAATGTCGCGACGTTGACCTGCGCTATCGAGAATCTGGACCGAGCTATGGCTGCGCTGCAGCTGCTCGGTCATGAACAGCGTGATCCGCGTCGGCGACTCTCGCAGCGAGGCGTTGATCGGCGGATCCGCGCGAGCAAGCAAGGCGTGAGCATCGGCCGTGCCAGCCGAACTGACGATCCCGACCGCCAAGCCGATCGACGCTGCGACCAGTAGACCCAGCAGACCGAGCCGTCTCATTGCGAGGAATCCTGAATCTGGAACACCGACTCGCGAATCGCCGCCCACTCCTCGTTATCGACGCCGCCGACCCAGTCGATGCCGCCATGAAACTCCCCGGGCGCAATGGCATACGGAGGATCGGTCGCATCGGTCGTCACGAGATAGATGCCGAACGCTCCCATGACGAGCACATGACGTCCATCGTCCGACATCGCAAAGTCAGGTTGATCTTCGCCAATCGCCGCAATCTGCAGGAGCTCACGAGTCTCCAGATCGACCACCCACAAGTCTTCGGGCCCATTCAGACCGAGTGCATTCACCGAAACCTGCGGCAGAAACTGCCCGGCCGAGAACACCACGGCGTCAGCGTCAGGCACGAATCGAGGAATGCGATACGGCCGAGGCTGCCATTCGCGCTGGGGATCGAGCACCAACTCCGAGCCATCCGCGAGGTCGCGCACGACCAGATGAGGATCGCCGCTGTAGGGCGCACTGACAAACACGATCCGAGAGCCATCCGCCGAGACATCGGCGTCGCGGGCATCCTCGCGCAGGATGTCAACCACACCGCGTTGCAGATCAAGGCGAGCAATCCGAATCAGCAGCTCGCCGGGTTCGTGAGTAAAGATCAGCGATTCGCCGTCGGACGACCAGCGCGGACTCCAGATGAACTCTGCCTGTTTCGTATGTTCGACCACAATCTGTTGTTCAGGATTGCTGAGATCGGCAATTGCCAGATCAGTGCCAATCGTCGAACCCTCAGCTTGCGTCAGTTGGAACACGACGTAAGCCACGCGCTCACCGTCGGGTGAGATGGCAGGATGCAACAGCTGCTGATCCTGGCCCGCTGCAATCAGCAAACGAGGTCCATCTTCGTCCTGGATCCACAGGTCGACGCCTTGCGTATAGACAAACGTCCCAGGCGCGGGAATTCGTTGTTCAACGACTCGTTCGCTGCCGCCGCCACAAGCAACGAACAACGTCGCAAATGACAACAACGACAAGACGACGATTCGCAGTTTCATTCAGCTCGCCTCTGCCTGGTCCGCCGAAGCACGAGAGTTGCTCCAAGCATGAGCGCTGCGACAAGTCCAACAATCAACCAGATGACAGGTCCGACACCCAGACTCACATTGTTCGACGACTGAGTCCGCACGACTGTCGGGGAAGCCGCCGGATTGGCAACCTCAGGTTCCGCTTGCTCGACATCATCTCCTGGATAAGAGATCAGTAGCTCAGCAGCGATCAGCCGGTCCAGCTCGATCTCGTCATCCTCCGGTTGCCTCGATACGTAGAACGGATACGACCCCGAATCCGAGTCCCCGTCCTCGGCCGACAGGTTTGTCCATGACACCAGATACCGGCCTGGTCTCAGTTCCACATCAACAATCAGTCGCATGACGTGACGATCATCGTTGACGATCTCTGGCTCAGGAAGATCCCATTTGTCGACAACATCTCCACGAACTTGTTGCAGTGTCAGAGAGTTGGCGCCGGCTCGACGGAACAGCTCTTGAGTGAAGCGGACACTGATCTCAGACGGAGACTGCGTGAGGACTTCTCCAAACGACGGACTCGATGACTCATACGCAGCATGCGCCGAGACGTCGGAGACCTGCAGCCAGCAGGCTGCGACGGCCAGCGCCAGCGCTGCCAACAAACGGCGCCAGCCCCCGTTACTCGCTGTTCGCGTCGTGTTGAGCATTGCCGTTCTCGCCATGCGTCGGAGGCTCAAGTCCAGCTAATGCCGGAACATCGGGGAGAGACTCGTTGCTCAGCCAGGCTTCAAGCGTCGACTCGAAGGTATGGGCGAGCGCGTGCGTAATCTTTGATGGTTCCGACGCCGCCATCGCATCGTCCTCGCGGAATGCGGCCAGCAGGGAGTCGAGCCATTCCGCGTATTGCTCGACGTGGCCGTGGAGTTCGTGTGGCCAATCGACCCAGCCGAGCACCTCTCGAGCCCTGGTCGCCCAGATTACGGCGTTCGCCGGAATCTGGTGTTCCTCGCGGATGATCCGGTCGAGGTGGTGGTATCGCAATGGATTCAACGGCTCCAACGCAGCTAGCACCAGCGCTCGCTGGCCAGCCTCGGTGGCCAGCGCCGCATCAGTGCGAACGTCGTCGATGGCGTCGCTATCAGTTCCAGTGCAGGCGCTGAGCCCAATCGCGAACGCCAGCATCGTCAACACGCTCATCACTGCCAACAGCATCTTCACAGAGTCACACTTTCATCGCACGGCAAATGCGTGCTCGGCCCGAGAAAGCGACTAGCCAACGGAGGACGCGGGAGGCGGACGAATCGTGATCCGGAATGACTGGTGTTGAGGTCGAGGAACCGTCGCATCGGGAGCCGGCGCAACAGCGTTCGTGCGCGCATCGGCAATCCGCGATACAGCAACGTCGGCAATGCCAACTGGCGCCAACGGGACAGGCTGCGCCGCGTCCGATGACGCCAGTTGTGGCGCTTGTTCCGGAGTGATGGTGCAGTCGTCGATCTGCGTGACGGACAGTTGCTCCTGGTTGCCTGTACCTTCTGCAACTTGCGCTGCGGCGTCCAGGTTCGGCGAGGCCGTGCGCAACAGAACCGCAACGGCAACCGCAGCAGTAAGACATGTGAACAGGACAATCTGGCGCTTCATCTAGACTCAGTCTATGCGCCGATCGGCCCCCCGATGCGGCGCCCATCCGTACATCTCTCACAGAATTCGAGCGAACCATGTATCTGGCCATGAACCGCTTCAGTGTCAATGTCGAGCGTGAAGCCGAGTGGGAACAGATCTGGAAAGAGCGCGAGAGCTATCTCCAGGAAGTCCCCGGATTCGTGCAGTTCATGCTGCTCCGCGGCGCGGAGCCCGGAGACTACATCTCCTACTCAGCCTGGGAGGACGCGTCAGCCTTTCACGCCTGGACCCAGTCGGAGGCGTTCCGAAAGGGCCACGCCCAGGGCACCCTCGCCGGAGTCCTGACCGGTCCGCCCCAACTCGGACTGTTTGAGCCGGTAATCGAAGAGACGCCCAGCGCCCGCATCCTGTCCGATTCGTCGCCCGATCCCAATCGGCGCGGTCCCCGGCACTAGACGCCCCATAAGCGCTCCCCCTTCGGGGGAGCTGTCGCGGAGCGACTGAGGGGGCCGGTGATCGCGGCTGACTCATGTCGCGCGGGCCCCCTCC
>MKWU01000137.1_pt1 | contig 131303 bp, 129 predicted proteins | sample 809101 | NCBI WGS metagenome assembly MKWU01 (sample SAMN05860141, study PRJNA318959) | sponge metagenome | host: Aplysina aerophoba | place: Slovenia: Piran, Adriatic Sea, Gulf of Piran | collected 2013-05-07
CGCTGGAAATGTATGCCTTCCCGCGCCTCGGCAAGGTGCCGGTCTCGGAGATCACCAGCGCCGACGTGCTGGAAACGCTCTCCCCGATCTGGCACGCGAGGCCGAAGGTCGCCCGCGCCGTCCGTCTTCGCATCCGCGCCGTGCTGGAATGGGCTGTCGCCATGGACTGGCGGGGGGACAACCCGTGCGACCGGCTCCTACCGGTGCTCGGCCCGCAGCACGATGTCGTCACGCACCGCCAGGCCCTGCATCACGGCGAGGTGGCGGCGGCCATCGCGAAGGTGCGGGCGGCAAAGCCGGGGAAGGTCGACACGCTGGCGTTCGAGTTTCTGGTCCTGACTGCGGCGCGGGGCGGCGAGGTCCGTGGGGCGTTGTGGAGCGAGATCGACCGGGATGCGGGCGTGTGGACGATTCCGGCAAGCCGGATGAAGACCGCCCGCGAGCATCGGGTGCCGCTGTGCGGCCGGGCGTTGGCGATCCTTGACGCGGCGCGGAAGTTGGGCGACGGCCGGAGCCCGGTCGTGTTCGTCAACGAGCGTGGGAAGCCCTTGACCAGAAAGCGGCCGGGGCGGTTGCTCCTTAGCTGCGGAATCTCGGCGGTGCCGCACGGGTTCCGTTCATCGTTCCGGGATTGGGCCGCTGAGAAGACCGACCATCCGAGGGAGGTCGTCGAGGCGGCGCTGGCGCATGTCGTGCAGAACAAGGTCGAGGCGGCGTACCTGCGCACGGACCTGTTCGAGCGGCGGAGGCGGCTCATGGAGGACTGGGCGGCTTATCTGGAGGGCCGGGGGGCAGGCACCGAGACCTGACATGACGTGCCGCAGCATCCGCCCACGGCCTCGAAGGCGGTTTGCGGGTCTGGCGCCGCAGCTTCCGGAGAACTTGCGCCGCAGCCGGTGGGTAATCCACTGTGCACAGTCCTGCTCCTCAAGGTGAAAGCCATGAACGCGGCGCGATCCCTTCTGCTGCTGGTGCTGCTCAGCTCCTGCGAAGCGCTCGATATCGAGTCGTGCGACAGCGTCGGCGGCGGTGCTCCCTACATGCCGCTCGACGGGACATGGCAGGGCAAGTGGGTGGTGAACGAAGCGTTCCAGCCGAACTGGACGCTGCAACTCGAGGAGGTGGAGCGCGTCGAGGTGCGAGGTACGTTCAAGGGCGATTGGGCGTACCACATCCGAAACTACCCCCGGCCCGACACAGTCCGCGGCGAGTTCCAAGGCGACTACTGCTGGCCGGACATCGACTTCTCGTTCGCATGGCAGGCGCCGAACGCCCAGGGAGCGATCAACTATAGCTGCGAGTTCGATGGCGTGACGAACGACCCCGACTATTTCGCGGGGCTCACCGTGTGCGAGTACGAAGGGGAGCCTCGGTTCTACACGGCGCCGACGTACTTTGAGCGCCAGTGCGGACCCTACGACTGTGGCGAGAGCTAGAAGTGATTCGAGTGAACATCGTTCGCAGGAAGCGGGCATGACCTTCGATTGGGGGAGTGACCTGTGCCGTTGGGTTTTGGCGGGTCTGGCGATCAGCGGATCGTTGGTGGCCGGATCAGGGTGCGATTGGGGTCCGTTCGATGTGTCGCCTGAACCGGTTGTCGTGACCGCGACAGACTACGAGTTTCAGGTTGGCGAGGACTACATCCACGGCCAGCTTGCGATCTCGATCGAGAATCAGACCCGAGAGCTGCTTTGGTACCACGATTGCGGGAGTACTCTTGATCGAGTTGGACCGGGGGGGCAATGGCAGCCGGTCTGGAGCTCCCTCTGCAACCTCGTGGTGGAGGAGGTGTCGATCGGTCCCGGCGAGGTGCTCGATACGTCCCTGTCCATCCACGCATACGTTCCGGCAACAGGCTGGAACGCTCCGATCGATGGCACCTATCAACTTCGTGTTTTCATCCGCAACGCTGATGCGGTCCTGTCCACGGCTGGAGTTGCGTCCAAGCCGTTCTCAGTCGCGACTGAGCATCCGTGAGGTGCGTAGAGGGAGGTCCCTGGGACTGACGCCCTGCGCGACGGGCTCGGCGGCTGCTGGCGGGCATAACGAGGTATTTCGGGAAAGTTACGGGTCGTAGAATCGCCCAGGATCGACGAACTCAGGTCCCCGAGGGGTAAGGGTAGGGCGGAATGCGGCTCGTGGAGGGAGCGCCGTCGTCGCCAGGGGTCGCCTTTGTCATCAACGGGGCTCTCGATCGCCACAGCGTTCGAGTTCGACCAACCAGCGGCGTGCTTCGCGGGCAAGCATGCCGGTCGGGTTGGGGTGTGCGTTGGTGAACTTCCGCAACCAGCGAATCAACTCGGGACGGTCCAAGGACGCAACCGGGCGACCGAACAGTTTTACGCGCCGGGCCGCGTTTCTCGAATCCCGGCCATCGGCGGGCACTGTCATGGCTTGCCCTCGTCGTCCGCGAGGCCGCCGCCCACCGTCGTAATCGTCACCCTTGCCGTTACCATGCTCACCCTCTGTCCTCGAAAGCCGACCGTTCATGAATAGCCCGACCGGATCGGGGTGAGCAACGACCGAGTCCTCGCACTGCTCGCTCGGGCGGGGCCCTGAGCGGCGTTTGCGGAGGCGTCCGCAGGGGCTGGCTGAGCCACGCTACTGTGGCTAAGCCAGCACACGCGATGTTGAACATCGCGGCTGGCGAGGGGATGCTGCGCCCCCTTCAGATCCCCAACAACGTCCTCGCTGACGCACGAAGTTCGCGGGCCGCAGCCGGCCCGGAGTGCGTACCGGCGGCCGCGCGGGCGTCTGCCTGGCGGCAACGGCGGCGGCCCACCAAGCGGCCCGGCCCGAGTCGCTCGACCCGCCGGAACGAGCCCTGCTTGTCGGGACAGGGCGCTTTGCCCGGCCAGGCCCTCGGCGGACAGCCGTCCGGGGCAGACGGGGACGGCGGTTCTGGAGGCGGCCCCCGCCCTCCACCGCGCCGACAGTGGCGCGGAAGCCCATGGGGTCTAAGGGGGGCGGAGCCGCCCCTTGCCAGACCGCCACGTTCAACGTGGAGTCGGCTGGCTTAGACCACGTAGGGCGCACCAAGCGACTCGTCCGCAATGCAACGGCGGTCCTGAACGGCACAGCGTGGAGCGACTTCGCCACATTCGTCCGCCGCCCAATACCCGGCTGTGGCATCCGGCGCGAAGGTGCACTACGAGTAGGGACGTGGGAGCCCGATGGTCTCCAGCATTTCCCTGTGAATCTGCCGCCAGTCCCGATCGAGGTTGACCGTCCGGGCTTGGATGGGGAACCCTTCGAGGCGAATGTCCGCTCTCAGCGGCTGGCCGGTCTCCGGGTACAGCAGGATGCCTTCGTGCTTGGGCCGCCCTGGGTTCGTCGCTTGGCGGTTCCGCAGGTACGCGAGCAACTGGTACAGGTTGTCCGAGTGCAACTTGCCCGTCCCGGGACTGCGTCCGCGCGCCAGCGCGTCCCGGTAGTACTTCGTGTCCAGGATGATCCGGCGCTCGGACGATTCCAGGATCACGTCGGCTGTCATGACGGGGATTCGAGCCCTGTTGGCGTCGTCCTCGGCGCTGGCGTCCGCCCAATGGATGCGACGGCTGCCCCCCGGATTCACCCGATAAACACGCTGCTCGCGCTCGTAGAATCCCGTGACGAACTCCTCGAAGAGCGCCCACATGGTCGCCCTATCCCGCCGGAAGTCGCGGAAGGCCGTGCGCCCGGTGTTCTCATCGACCACCGAACTCTCGTATAGGAGCCTGCACACCGAGAGCAGGAACTGATAGAGCCGCCGGTTACCCCCGAACTGGACTTGGCCGAAGGCATTCCTCGTGAGGCGAGTCCGCGACACGCCATCGAGCCGTCTGTAGGCGGCGCGCACGTCGCTACGGACATCGCGGTGCAGCGTGACCCGCCTCCCCAGCAGCCCATGCAGCGACGTGCGCAGAATGCGGTTCGGCGGAATGTCCGCGGACAACTCCTCGAAGTCGCAGGCGGCCCGGCTGCGCGCGCGGAGCGCCCGCTTCGCCGTCTCGCTCACCGCCAGCTTGCCGCGGATTCCGGCGAGGTCCTCGCGTCGTTCCACGTAGCCGCGGTCGATGCCGCGGCGGAAGAGGTGGCTGACACCGCCCGCGAGCACCTTGCCGAGAAGGTCCTGGACCGTCGAGAGGCCGCCGAGCGTGGCCAGCCGTCGTGTGTCCCGCTCCTGAACCCGGCCCCAGGCGTAGCAGAGGAGGTAGTAGACGTTGAGGATCGGGATGTTCGTCAAGGTCGGGCGTCCGCGGTGAGTCGCGCCACATCCCTCTCCACGTCTTCCGCCGCATCGAACCAGTATTCCCGGAGAAGCGGGGCGATCTGGGTGTCCACGACGTGCCTGTACCAATCCTCCGAAGGCGCGTCGCCATCGCCGGGAACGAAGTAGCTGTGGCCAATCCGAAAGCCCCGGCCGAGTTCCTTGTCGTTTGCGATCTTCTCGTTGAGGTTGCTCATCCGGTCGCAGATGCGGCGCGCCAGGTTCGGATCCGCGCCCTTGTCCGAGAGGTGTTTCTCGAACGCATCCCGGCCGTACTCGGTCCCGTATGCGGGCTCCAGCGTCTCGAAGGCGAATCGCCGGCGCAACGCGTAATCGACCAAGGCCAACGAGCGGTCGGCGGTGTTCATCATGCCGAGCAGGTGGACGTTGCCGGGGACGTGGAACCGCGTGTCGGAGTAGGGCAGCGTGACGGCGTAGTCCTCGCTGCGCTTGTCGGCCTCGATGAGCATCAGGAGTTCGCCCAAGATACGGGACAGGTTGCCGCGGTTGATCTCGTCGATGATGAAGACGTGGGGGATGTCCGGGTTGGCCCGCGCCCGTTCGCAAAAACGCCGGAAGACACCGGGCTTCAGGTCGAAGCCTCCCCCTTCGGTGGGCCTGAAGCCTTCTACGAAATCCTCGTAGGCGTAGGACTGGTGGAACTGGACCATCTCGATCGGGTCGGAGTCCTGGCGGCCAATCAGGGACCAAGCGATTCGGCGGGCTATGAAGGTCTTCCCGGTGCCGGGCGGCCCTTGGAGGATCAGGTTTTTACCGGACTTGATGGCCTGGACAAGGCGGGCAAAATGGCCGGGATCAATGAAGAGGTCTTGCAGGGCTTGCGTCGCGGTGTAGCTGCGATGTCTTGGATCCTCATCGTTTTTTCCGCTGGTCGGGCTGCCGCCTGCATGGCCGCTCCCGTCGGGACTGCGGCGCTCTTCCTGCCAGAGTTCCTTGACCGGTGAGCGGAAGAAGTGAATCTCATCGGGATACTCACTTTCGAGGCGCCGACGGATCGAAAGGACGGCTCGGTCGATCGCAACGTCATCGGTGAGTTCCATCCAGTTGCCACCGTACAGGGTGATCACGATCTTGGCCTTATGCTTGCCTGTCGAGATCGGTTCGAACTCGTCGGGAAAGAGAAGGAAGAGCAGTATGTGGCGGAACATCCGATTCTCAGTAAACTCTCCAGCATCCAGCCATGACGCGAAATCCCATGGGTGGTCGAGGAGGGATTCGCGCTCGTCAATCTCCAGCGAGACCCATCGGAGCATGACGGACGCGAAGAAGCGGAATTCTTTCCACGCCAATGTGTTGTACGCCGCACCCGGGTTGGCGACGCCTGCTCCGAGCACGGAGTCGCTCAACAGGTCGTGATCTGCTGGAAAGTCTCGCCCCGACCAATTCCAGATCTCGGCGATTCGGGCGCGCTTCTTGGCCGCCCCCATAGATCGCGAGTGGTGGATCAGGCGGTACACCCATGTCATTTCCGCCCAAAGGCAACTGGCATCTGGCGACCCGGGCTTGACCGTGCGCTCAAGTTCACTCAGCCACGAGGATGCGGGCAAACCGTCTTCAATGCTCTCCACATACAGTCGGCTCAGTTCGTCAAAGCCCTCGCGGGTCCAAAGGGACCGCTCCGCAAACAGTGACTTCTCACCCAAGAGGCACCGCCGCTTCCAGCGTTCGGCTGCGGCCAAGATGGGCTCGGCGTCCTTGAAGCGGCTCAATGGCGGTCTCCCGTCGGCCCCGGAATCAGAGTCTTGGATGCGAGATTGAGGTCGAAAAACGATAAGGTGTTTGCGCGCTGGCGATCAACCGGGCGAACACAGGGTAAAGCCTCAAGTCCGTGGCCGCGAGTCCTCCGGGGCTCCAAGCAGGTCCTTGGAGGCCTATTGTGTTCCCGTCTGGGAAGAGGGATGGAATGAGGCGGGAGTACGTCCCCTACCTGGAGAGCGAGAAGATCTACACGAACGGCGTCGAACCGTGGTCGATGCCGAAACGAGCCTACAGAGCGAACCTTCCACCGGCTGCCCCGAAGCACCCGCACCGCTACGTCGCCGAGTCCTGCGGCCGTCACAACATCCACGATCTCGACCCAATCCAGCAGATGGAGCATGTCGTGGCCGGGAATGGTCGGCCGGCGGCTCATGTACCGGGACCTGATCGCCGACACGGAAGACTCGGCAGCGCAACGTAAAGTTTCGGGCCTCGGCTCCAAGCACATTCACCCCCGGCTTCACTTCAGTGCTTCCCCTTGACGCTGACCGACCATATGCTAATCGCAAGCAGCTCCCGACGCTTCTCTCCATCACACCCCTTGAACTAAGGAATAGCCCCCGCAATGAGAGAGAATCCAGACACATCGCTCAGGATCATGCAATTCCTGGCGGACGAAGACGTCTTTCCTTCTCGGGCAACGGAGCAAGATATCGCGCGGACGCTAGGAGTCGCCCAGCAGGAGGTGGATTACCACCTCTATCTGTGTGCCGATGGCGGCTTCATTCGGGCCGACATCGAGCTGGAGGGCTACTTGAGCGGAGAGCGATCCATAGTGGTCGGGCACATCTACGGCCTTACCGCTCGTGGCCAAGAGTATGTTCGTGCTGCCGAGAGTCGAGACGGGAAGCTGTTGGAGTCAGCCAAGGCGATGCTCGCGAAGGCGAAGAGTACACTCACGACTCAAGCCATTGCGGAGACCATGAAGATGATCGCCGAGAAGTCCTTCGGAGGTTAGCCCCCTCCCTGGGAAGTGCTTGTTGTAACCCGGTCACCACTCCATGAGCGAGGAAGCCGAGAAGGCCGGAAAAGACTCAAGGCCGACGACGGCGAAGCGACGCCGGAGCAGGTAGCGGCGGCGTGCCTTGCGGTATCCGCCGGGAAAGCGAGCTAATCAAGTCGGGGAAAGAGAGCCGAGAGAGCTCGCAGCCTCCGATGGGCAAGAAGAGCCAGCTGCGGACCGGTGCGCGCTGTCAACCCACCGCTGTAATTTGCAAGGATGAGTTTCTATCGTGGAGGAATCCCGGTCACGGGCCGCACCCGCTTGCCACGAGAAAGCCGGCCGGGTACCTCCCCAAGAGTGGGCTTCTTCGACCTAGTGCACCCGGATGGCACATCCGAGAGCGTCCGAAGGCGTCGATCAGTATCCAGTCCAAGAAACGGGAACTGGTTAGGGAACCAAGTTAACCATATACATCGTAATAACATTGCTATCAACACTTTACAACATTTCTTCCCATCGAGCCATGGGAGAGCCCGCCTCCAGAGCCTAACCTATCTGGGACTCATTCCGGGAATCCGCCGGTGACTCCCTGACTTTCCTCGAATGGACGGAGGCTCTGGTTGAACGAGATCGCGGAGCGAATCAACCGGGTGATGTCGGAGACCGGAATGATCGCCGCCAGCCTGGACACGCTCATGCGCAGGCTCGGGCGGGAGGGCGATGCGGAACCCGCGGCTGCACAGGTGGTCGAGGCCGTGCTCCACCACCCCGACCGGTATCGCCTCCTCGATCCCATGCGCGGAGCGTGGACCGCCGGCAACCTGCACCAGTCGCCGGGGCCCTACGAGAAGGTGCTCTCGGAGCAATATCTCACACCCTGCCCCTGGGTGGTCCTGCTTGACACCAACGATCGCCGGTTTCCACACCGCGACCCTCTGGTCCGCTGGAACCACCGAACGCTGGCCTGCCTTGCCCGCAGTCTGGACGCGAAGTCGCCGTCCGCCGTCAACCGCTGGTTCCGACTGCTGAGGGAGCACCGGCGGCTGCAGAGACAACGCAACGCGGCGGGGCTGTGGTTCGCCTACCCGTCCGAGGGTCCGGGAACCAGTCGGAAGGTCCCCGCCCACCAGCCGTCTTCGGCATCGTCGTCCCGCAGACGGAAACCCCAGGGCGCGGCCTCGTAGGCGAAGTCGCCTGATTCTTCCGCGAGCAAACCCGACACCAGGAGCCAGCCCCCGGGCGCCAGGGCGGCGGCGAACCCGGGCAGGAGAGCGGTCAGCACCCCGCTCTCGATGTTCGCGGCCACGCCGTCCAGAGGGTGGTGAGCTGCGAGCCAGTCGGGCGACACCTCACGCTCCTGGACGTCGACCACCGCGCCTGCGCGGTTGACGTCCACGTTGTCGAGGGCCGCTGCGCAGGCCATGGGATCGTTGTCCACAGCCAGCACGCGCCCGGCGCCGAGCCTGGCCGCGGCGATGGCGAGAATGCCGGAACCCGTTCCCACGTCCGCAATGGCGACCCCCGGGCGAATCGCGGCGTCGAGCAGCCGCAGGGCACATCGGGTCGAGGCGTGGCCGGCGGTGCCGAACGCCACACCGGGATCGAGGACGATCAGCACGCCTTCATCCGGCTCCGGCGGGAGGTCCCAGGTCGGCGCCACGGTGATGCGGCGGCTGGCCCGCGTGGGACCGAGCCCTCGCCTCCAGGTCTCCGCCCATTCCTCGTGCGGCTGCCAGTGCCAGCGCAGATCGACCGTGTGGCCCGCCGCCCGGTTCAGTTCGCTGCCGAGGGCGGCCAGGAACGCCGGGACGTCGGCGGGGGGCGTGAAATGGGTGACCAGCGTGCCGTCCGCCTGCTCAACCGCGGCACGCGCACCCGCGCGGACGAGTTCCGCGGCCACCAGACCGGTCGTGGCGGAATCGGGTACGCCGGCGACGACGGCGAGCCAGCGATCGGGTTTCATGGCGCGACGGATGGGACCGGGCGGCGGGCCAGCAGCCCGTGGACGCCGCCTACGGTACGAAGGCCTCCTTGACGCGTGCCCAGAAACCTCGCCTGCCCCGCCCCGCATGCTCGGGCACCGGTTCCTCCACCTCCCGCAGCCGTTCCAGCGCCTCCCGCTGCCGCCGGTCGAGGTCCTCGGGGGTCCAGACGACCACGCGCACCAGCTGGTCGCCCCTGGTGCCCCCTTCCAGGTCGGGCAGTCCGAGGCCGCGCATGCGCAGCACCTCGCCGGTCTGGATCCCGGCGGGCACCGAAAGGGGCGCGATTCCCTCGACGGTCGGCACGTCGACGTGATCGCCCAACGCGGCCTGGGTGAAGGTCACGTGAAGCTCGTGGACGAGGTCGTTGCCGTCCCTCCTGAAGTCGGGATGGTCCTCCACGGCGATCAGGACGGTGATGTCGCCGCGCGGTCCTCCCCGCGGCCCTGCGTTGCCCTGCCCGCGCAGGGTGATGTAGTTCTCCGACGAGACGCCCGCGGGCACCTCGACGGTGATGGTGGATTCCTCGCGCACCCGGCCCTCGCCGCGGCATGCGGGACAGGGATCGTGGATGACCTGTCCCTCCCCCCCGCACCTGCGGCACGGTTGCACGCTCACGAATTGTCCGAAGGGGGACCGCTGGCTGATGCGCTCCTGGCCGGTGCCGCTGCAGCCCGGACAGAGCGTCGGTCCGGAACCACGCGCCCCGGTGGCGCCACAGTCGTCGCAGGCCTCGAGCAGGCTCACCCGCAAGCGCTTGTCGACTCCGCTCGCGACCTCCGCCAGCGTGAGGGCGAGACGCAGGCGAATGCCCTTCCCTCTCCGGCTGGGCGCGGTGCCGGAAGGGCGACGGCCGAAAAGGTCGCCGAACGCGCCTCCGCCTCCGAAGTCCCGCATGAAGATCTCGATCGCGTCCGAGAAGTCGAAGCCGCCGAAGCCGCCTCCTCCCTGGCCGCGGTTGAGTCCCTGCTCCCCGTAGCGGTCGTAGAGCTCCTTCTTCTCCGGATCGCTCAGAACCTCGTACGCGCGGGTGACCTCCTTGAAGCGCTCCTCCGCCTCCCGCGAACCCTGGTTGCGATCGGGATGGTGCTGCATCGCCAGACGCCGGTAGGCTTTCCGTATCTCCTGCACGTCCGCGCCCCGGGAAACGCCCAGGGTCTCGTAGTAGTCTGCCATTCGGACCCCGCGCTCAGCGCAGAATGTCGTTCACGAGTGAAGAAGTGTAGCCCACCAGGCTGATGACCTTTTCGTAGGGCATGCGCGTGGGACCGATGACCCCCACCACCCCCTTGAGCCCACCCACGTGGTACTCGGCGGTCACGAGCGTGAAGCTCGACAGCGCTTCGTCCCGATGCTCCTGACCGATCGTGATGCGCAACCCGCCGCTGTGGCTGCGGTTGCTCAGCACGCCCTCCATGAGCTGGTTGTGCTCGGTCAATTCGATCAGGCTCTTGAGTCGCTGTCCGCTGGTGAACTCCGGCTGGCTGGCGAGGACCGAGGTCTGCCCGAAGAGCACGGGCGATCCACCGGCCTCCGGCCAGTCCAGCAGCGACTGCGCGGACTCCATGAAGATGTTCAGCAGCTCGGTGGCGGTTTCGCTGTCCGTGCCCGGGTCGCGAAGGCGTTCGGGCAGCGACTCCCTCAGGTCCGCGAAGGTGAGCCCGGCGAGACGCTCGTTCAGGATGACCGTCAGGGTCACCAGGGTATCCCGCGGAATCTCCAGTGGAAGATCGACGTAGACCGTGCGCACCAGCCCGTTGCGCACGGTGGCCACCATCAGCGCCTTGTGCGAGGAGAGCCGGATGAGTTCGATCTTTTCGAGTACCGCCGAGTCCAGGCTCGGGACCAGCCCCAGCCCCAGCTCGTGGCTGATCAGGCTGAGGGCGCGGGTGGTTCGCCGCACCAGGCGCTCGATCGGCGAGGCGGCATCCGGGTCGAGCTCCTCCTCGATGCGGTCGCGCTCCGCGTTGGTCAGGGGCGTGGGGCGGATGAGGCGGTCCACGAAGTACCGATAGGCGGAGTCGGTCGGGACCCGCCCGGCGGATGCGTGAGGCCGGGCCAGATACCCCTTCGACTCCAGCTCCGCCATGGTATTGCGGATGGTGGCGGCCGAAACCCCCAGCTTCCAGCGCCGCGTCACCGAGAGGCTGCCAACCGGACCGGCGGTGTCGACGTAGGTGCGTACCACCGCCTCCAATACCTGTCGCTCCCGCGCCGTCAGCTCTTCGCGGACGACGATGCGTTCCTGCAATCCGCCTGTCCGCATCGTCATTCCATGTCCTTTCGACTCGTAACTGCTTCGTCCAGCTCGATGGCAAGGGCGTCGAGCAGCAGCCAGCCTTCGCATGTCAGGCGAAGTCTGCCGGCTTCGGCCCGGGCCCAACCCCGGCGAATCCATCGCTCCGTCACGCCGTCGGCGCGCGCGGGCATCGACGCCAGGGACACGCCACTCCGGGCGCGGAGTCCCAGCCAGATCCGCTCCAGGCGCAGTGCGGCCGGGTCCAGCACCTCGTGACCCACGATCGCGGAGCCCCCCTGCGCGACCGATGTACTGTATTCCTCCCAGTCACGCAGGTTCCAGCGCCGCAAGGGCTTGCAAAAGCTGTGCGCGCCGTTGCCCAGACCGAGGTAGGGACGGCCCGACCAGTACACTTCATTATGGCGGGACTCCCGGCCAGGGAGGGCGAAGCTGCTGACCTCGTAGTGAAGGTAGCCCGCCCCGGTGAGCCGTTCCACCGCTTCCAGGTATTCGTCCCGGTACCGACCCTCGGAGGCCACCCGCTCGCACCCGCCTGCCACGGCCTGTCCCAGAGGCGTGCGCGCCTCCACCGTCAGCCCGTAGAGACTCATGTGCTCGACCCCCAGGTCGAGCGCGCGACCGAGATCGTCGCTCCAATCGCGCGCAAGGTGCCCCGGAAGGCCGAAGATGAGGTCCGCGCTCACATTCCTGAAGCCGGCTCCCCGGGCGTTGTGCACGGCCTCGGCGCTACCCGCGGAACCGTGCAGGCGTCCCATCCAGCGCAGCGACGGCTCGTGGAAGCTCTGGACGCCCAGGCTGACCCGATTCACTCCGGCCTCTCGCCAGGCTCGCGCGATGGCGGGCGTGAAGCTCTCCGGATTGGCCTCCGCGGTCCACTCCAGGAGGGGATGGCTGAGGAGGCGGGGTCCGATCAGGCTTGCGAGCCCGCCCATGGCGCCGGGACCCAGCAGGGAAGGCGTGCCTCCCCCGACGTAGAGCGTCTGGAGCGGCTCCGGGAAGGAGAACAGCGCCTCGCGCCGGGCCTGGTCCCATTCCGCGGAGATCGCCTGCAGCCAGGCTTCGTGACCGCCCTCACGGTCCACCTTTACGGCGAAGTCGCAGTAGAAGCACCGGCGGGCGCAGAAGGGCGCGTGCACGTAAACGGATACTGTCGCGCCATCCACCGAAGACGGCTCTTCCCGAGGTTGCTCCCCGCACCGCGTGCCGGCAGCCCGGGCGACTTCGTCCATGGGCCGTCAGGTCGGGGATCTGGCGAAGCGGAGCCCGGACGCGCGTCGCACCCATCCGTGAACCTCCATGACCGACAGGGTCGCCGCCGCGGTCGCGATGTCCATGCGGGCCCTCCGGGCGAGGAGGTCGATGTGGTCGGGGTCGGCCTCCAGCGCGTCCCACAGGGCCCGCTGGCGGGCGTCCAGTCCGGCGGGAGTACGGTCGGGGGAGCGCGCATCCGGGCATGCGCCTGCGAGGCCGGTTCCCAGGAGAACGTCGTCGGCGTTGGTAACCAGGCCGGCTCCGTCGCGGATCAGGGCATTGGCTCCCTCGCTCCGGGGACGGCCGACCGTTCCCGGAACCGCGAACACGTCCCGGCCGATTTCCAGGGCGTGGTCGACCGTGATCAGGGCGCCGCTTCTGATCGCAGCCTCCACGACCACCACCGCCCTGGAGAGGCCGGCGATCAACCGGTTGCGCCGTGGGAAGTGGTGCGGGAGAGGCGCTTCGCCCGGCAGGAACTCCGAGACCACAAGACCTCTCTCGAGGATGTCCCCGAAGAGTCGGCGGTGGGAGGGTGGATGTGCCCGGTCGGGCCCGCACCCGAGCACCGCGATGGTGTCTCCCCCCGCCGACAGGGCTCCCCGATGCGCGGCGCCGTCGATCCCCAGCGCCAGCCCGCTCACCACCGCCACTCCCGCCCGGGCCAGCCCCTCCCCCATGCTGCGCGCCATGCCGCGCCCGTACTCGCTGGCCTTGCGCGACCCGACCACGGCCACGGCGGGAGCGCTCAGCAGGGAGGGGTCTCCGCGCAGGAAGAGCAGCGGCGGCGGGTGGTGCAGGTGGTTCAGGCGCGCCGGAAACCCGGGCAGTTTGTATCCGGTCGCCAACGCCCCGATCCGCCGCGCGATGGCGAGCACTTCCGGGAGCGGCCGCGTGGTTTCGCCCGTCTCGCGTGCCCGGCGGGCGGGCGGCGGCAGCTTTTTCCGATCCGCCGAGAGCGCGGCGCGGGCGGAACCGAACTTGTCGATCAGGTGCCGCAGGCTCACCGCCCCGAATCCCTCGTGGAGGGTCCAGCGAATGCGGGCGACGATCTCGTCGTTCATGACGTCGAGCGGGGCTTCCGCCGCGGGGGAAGTCGATGGACCGGACACGACCGTCAGCTCGGTCGGGTTCGGCGCCAGAGCGCCTCGCACAGTTCGTCGAGGCCCCGTCGGGTCACCGCCGACACCGCGAAGCACCCCCAGGCGTCGGGGGCCTCGATGCGGGGCGCCGGGGCGCCGGGATCCACCAGGTCCATCTTGGACACCACCAGGCAATGCTCCCTTGCAGCCAGTGCAAGGGAGTGGCTCCGCAGCTCGGAGCGCAGCCGCGCGTACTCGGCCTGGGGGTCGCTCGCGTCGGCCGGAATCAGATAGACCAGCGTGCGCGTGCGCTCGACGTGGCGCAGAAACCGCAACCCCAGGCCCTTCCCCTTGTGGGCGCCCTCGATGATTCCGGGGATGTCGGCCAGGACGAACGATCGGAAGTCGGGCAGGTGAACCACTCCCAGGCTGGGGACGAGCGTGGTGAAGGGATACTCCCCTACCTTGGGCCGGGCCGCCGAAATGCTCGCGAGCAAGGTCGACTTGCCGGCATTGGGTTCTCCGACCAGGCCGACATCCGCGATCAGCCTGAGCTCAAGTTGGATACGGCGGGCCTCCCCCTCCGCGCCGGGCTCCCACCGCGTCGGCGCCTGGTTGCGCGAGGAGGCGAAGCGGGCGTTGCCCCGCCCCCCTCGTCCCCCCCGGGCGACCACCACCCGCTCGCCGGCCGCGACCAGTTCCCCAATGAGCTCCGAGGTGTCGGCGTCCCGCACGGTGGTGCCCGGCGGAACGGACACCACCCGGTCCGCCCCGCTGCGCCCGGTGCGGTTGTTGCCCCCTCCGTGCTGCCCCCTCTCCGCCCGGTAGTGACGCCGGTAGCTGAAATCGAGCAGGGTCGAGAGCTGGGGATCCGTGACCAGCACCACATCCCCCCCGCGGCCGCCATCTCCGCCGGACGGGCCGCCGCGCGGCGTGCCCTTCTCCCGCCGGAACGCCTCGGCCCCCGACCCCCCGGTTCCCGCAGCCACTTCGATAACGGCACGGTCGACGAAGATCCCCTCGCCCATCCGCTACCTTCCGTCCCCGTCCGGACGCGCGATCTCCCCCGCGTTCCGGTCGCCGCCCTTCCCACCATCCGGCTCACCGGGCCGTACGCCGTCCCGCACCTGCGGCCCGCCTTCTTCCCGGCGGGACACCACCCGGCGCCAAGTGGCGCGGGCCGCCGCGCCCCGGGCCTCGTCCAAGAAGCGACCGGCCACCTCCAGGGTTTCCACCAGCGCGTCCGCCGGAGCGCCCAGGTTGAGCGCCCCGCGCATGTGCGAATACAGCTGGGGTCCGGCGTCCGCCACGGCGAGCAGAGCCACGATGCAGTACTCGCGGGTGAGCGGGGCCAGCCCGGGACGGCTGAGCACCTTGCCGTAGCCCTCGACCACCATCCACCGCTCCAGGTCGGGGTGCAGGCGCCGGACGTTGTCGCGCAGCTCGCGGTACTGCGTGGAGTAGACGCGCCGGCAAAGCGCCGCGCCCCGACGCGCCCATCCCGGCCAGTCGTCGCGGCTCGCACCCGTGGGCGGCGCCGGGCTCAGCTTCCGCCACAGGGCCAGCGCGGCGAGCGCGGCCGGGTATCCAAGGAACAGGTAGCTCTGCAGCAGCGCCTCTTCCACCTCCAGCGGGTCGGCGGCGAGCGCCGCGTCCGCGAGCGCTGTGCGGAGGGCGTCCTCGCTTCCCGAAGCCAGCGCGGCGCTCGCCTCCACCAGCGACCGCTCCGCAGTGGAGAGCGACGCCGCGGCCACGGCTTCACCCCCGGTCCGGCCGGTCACCGATTCATCTCGACACGGAACAGGCTCTCGATCCGTCCCACATCCACCCCCAGGGTATTGACTACCTCCATGCGCCCCTCCGCGAGTGCCGCGACGTCGGCCGCGTCCGCGATGTCCAGATCCGACAGCACCCCGATGAGGGCCATGTCGCTCGCGCGCCGGGCCCCGTCCTCCACCTTGAGAGCAAAGCCCAGGCCGCGCCCGCGCACGCCTCCGCAGTACACGCCCTCGGCGCCCGTCTTGACGAACACCCGGCCACCCAGCCGCTGCATGACCGCCGTGCAGGTGCGACCCGTTCCCCCTACCGCGAACGGATGCCCCGTCATCGCAGCCACGATGCGCGCCGCCGGATCTCCCGCATCCGCCGCCGCCGTGAAGCGTGCGAAGGACGCCGCCATCTCCGCCAGCGACAGCGCGAAGGTCACCACCCCGCATCCGTCCGTCCCCGTCACGAGTTCCGATGCCGCCACCCCCGTCCAGCGCGCGATCTCGGCGAGCATGCGCTGCTGCACGGGATGCCCGCGCTCGAGATACCCCTCCGGGGGCCATCCCCGGGCCACCGCCAGGGCGAGCATCCCCGCGTGTTTTCCCGAACAGTTGTTGTGAACGGCGCGGAGCCGGACGCCCCGGGCCCACAATTCGCGAGCCCTCTCCGGTCGCAGCGACGGATGCGGCCCGCATGCCAGCGCGCGCTCGTCCAGCCCGGTCCTGGCCAGCATGCTTTGCGCCAGAGCCAGGTGTTCGGGTTCGGCGTTGTGGGACGAGCAGCACAGCGCGAGCTCCTCTCGCGTGAATCCGAATCGCTCCACCACGCCGTCTTCCACAAGCGGAAGCGCCTGGAAGGGCTTTGCGGCCGATCGGTAGAACGCAACCTGCGCCGGGTCGCCACACCCGCCGATCAACCGCCCGCGGGCATCGGCGACCGCAACGTGCACCCGATGAATCGACTCGGTGGTGCCGCAGCGCGTAACCCGGACATGAGGCCCCACACCCCGGCGTGCCGGCCGGCTCATGTCCCGGCTCACGAAAGAGGCGGACGCGGTCCGCGACTCGCACGAGAAAGGAACATCGATTCTCCGGGCGATGGAATGGCAGGATGGGCCGCCCGGTGCTCGAGGGCCGGCGGACGCTCCCTCAGAACGATCCCGGGCCCGGCGAATCGCCCTGGGCGATGCCGCCCGCAGCCGGAGCGGCGCTCGCGAGGGACTCCTCGGCGGTCACCAGATCGAACAGATCCTGCTGCGAGCGCGCACGCGCCAGCAACTCCACGGCGCGCGCCAGCGCCCGATCTGCGGTCATCAGACGGAGGAATTCGCCTTCCGCACCGGCACGCCTGAGGGCAATCTCGCGCTCCAGCTGGAACCGGATAAAGCGTTCCGCGCGCTCCAACGCCGCGGCCTCCGCGTCAACCCCTCGCTCCGCAAGGTGCTGCCGGAAGCGCGCCAGATCGGCATCCCCGATCGCGGACCCGGGAGGGAGGTTCGGCCTCTCCTGAATGTAGAGAACGGCGAACTCGAACAGGGCGTTGCTGAAACCACGGGCCTGCCGCCACAGTCGAAGCACCGCCGTCTCTTCCGCGTCGGTCAGGGTATCGGGAAGCACCCGCAGATCCGGCGTGATGCCGCCGCCCCCGAGCAGGCTTCTGCCGCCGAAGGAGCGGTACGGCTGCCGGTCCTCTGCGTCCGAACGCTGCACCCAGTTCCCCGCCAGGGTCAGCACGACGTCATCGAAGGCCGAGTCGCCGCGCACCCGGGCCTTCTGGATCGAGCGTCCCGACGGCGTGTACCAGCGCGCCGTGGTCAGCTTGAGCATGTTGCCACCGCTCAGGCGGTAGAGCGTCTGCACCAACCCCTTGCCGAACGAAGTCGCCCCCAGCACCAGTGCCCGATCATGGTCCTGAAGTGCGCCGGCGACGATTTCCGACGCGCTCGCACTGCGTCCGTCGATCAGAACCACCAGGGGAAGTCCCGGGAAGGATTCTCCGCCCGGGGTGCGCAGCACCGAGTTCTGGCTGCTCGTCCGTCCGCGCGTCTCCGCGACCGTGAGCTCCTCTCCGAGGAAGAGATCGGCCAGCGCGACGCCCTGGTCCAGCAACCCGCCCGGGTTTCCGCGCAGGTCCAGGATCATCCGGGTGGCCCCGTCCGCGATGAGGGCTTCGATGGCGCCCTCGAGTTCCTCGCGGGCGCTTTCGCTGAACACCCTCAGGGGAACGTATCCCACCCCGTCCTCGAAGAGATGGGTGAACGGCACCGAAAGGACCTGTACCGTGGCCCGCTCCAGCGTGAAGGGAATGGGCTCCTCGATCCCCGGACGCCCGATTGTGACGTTCACTTCCGTGCCCGGCCGTCCGCGCAGCGACATCACCGCCCGGTCCGGGTTCCAGCCCCGGGCGGATTCGCCTTCGACCTCGACGATGCGGTCACCGGCGCGGATGCCCGCCCGCTCCCCGGGGGTGCCCGGCAGGGCGCTCATCACCGTGACCCAGTCTCCCTGGCGAGCAATTTCCAGCCCCACCCCGGCGTACTCCCCATCCGTGCGGATGCGCAGGTTGGACCACTCGTAGGCGCTCAGGAACTCGGTGTTGGGATCGTCGAGTTCATCGATGACGGCGTCGATGGCGGTCCCGTAGAGCTCATTCAGCTCGACGGGGTCGACAAAGTCCCCCGCCACCCGGTCGAGAACTTCTTCCAGGAGTCGCGCCTGGAAGTAGACGTTGCGGTCCTGGGCGATGCCCTGCTGGAGGAACCAGCCGCCGCACAGCAGGGCCGCCGCCAGGATGAGACCCGGAGCGAGCAGGGAGCGGGAGGATGGCATGAGCGTCACGCCTCGGCTGAGGGCGGGGTTCGGGCTTCCCGCGTGGCTGGTTTACGCGTGGGAACCGGAGTTCCCCGCGTCGGGTCTCCTCGCTAGGACGGAAAAAGCAGCCTGCCGGTTGCTAACCCCGCCCGCGCCGAAGGTTTCCGGACCAGGTGCGTGGCGATCGTCAGCGGTGCCGGCGCCAGGCGCGGGCACTGGCCAGGACCTTCTCCACATCCGAGTCATCGTTGTAGACGCCCACCGAGAAGCGCAATACTCCACTGCGGATGGCGAGTCGGATGCCATCGTCAGTCAGGTGCGCGTGAAGGGCGTTCATCGCCGGATCATCCGCCGTGTAGTGGCGGCCGCCGCCGCTCCTGCCGACCGTCACGATGTGCGCCCGGCGAGGCGACTCCGCCCCGCCCACGACGGGCAGTTCGAGCTCGGCCAGGCCCGCGGCCATCCGCCCGGCCACGCGGCAGACATGAGCCTCGACGGCCTCTACCGTCCACCGGCGGATCAGCTCGAGGGCCGCGCGGGCCGCCACCGCGCCCAGGTAGTTGTAGTTGCCGACATCGAAGCGCAGGGCGCCCGGCCGGTAGCGAAGCTCGTCGGCGGAGAACGCGGTCTCGTGGGCGCCCTCCAGCTCGATGCCGTAGCGGGCCACGTGACCCGGGATCAGGTCGTCGGCCAACTCCCGGCGCACGTACAGAAACCCGAACCCGTAGAGCGAGAGCATGCATTTCTGGGTCGCCACCGCGAGGGCGTCGATCCCCAGCCGGCGCACGTCCGTGCCCGCCGCCCCCACCGACTGGGCCGCGTCGACCAGGGTGAGGGCCCCCACCCCCCGCGCCGCCGCCGCGACTGCGGCCATGTCGGTCACGAAACCGGGCGCGAAGGAGATGCTCGGGACCGTCACCAGGCGCGTGCGCCCGTCCATGGCCGCCGCCATCGCCTCCACCGGCACTTCCCCGTCCACCGGTGCCACGGGCCGCACCTCCACCCCGCGGGTGCGCTGCAGGTTGTACCACAGGTAGATGTTGTTGGGATGCTCGAGTTCCGGGCAGAAGACCACGTTGTCCCCGGCCCGCCAGGGCAGGCTGGCGGCGAAGAGGTTGAGCCCGTCGGAGACGTTCTTGGTGATCGCGATCTCTTCGGGGTCGGCCCCGACCAGGGCGGCGAAGTCGGCGCGGGCCTCCTCGACCACTGCCCGCAACTCGTCCTTGTCGCCGCCGGCGTGCATGCGCGTCTCCAGGTGGGCGGCGGCGGCAGCCCGCACCGGTTCGGCGAGCAGGCAGCGCGCGGCGATGTCGAAGTACGCGCGGCGTCCGGCGCCCGGAAAGAGCGCGCGCACCCCCGGGTTCACGGGCCCGCTCCGGAGACCGCGGACCCGCCCGCATGGGTGGACGCGCCGCCCCTCTCGGTCCGGCCGCCGTTCGCGGGCCCCGAATCGGCCGCGGACGCCGTTGCGCCCGTCCCGCGCCCCGCCACCAGCGCCGTCCCGACCATGTCCCCCATGATGTTCAACGTCGTGTTCCCCATGTCGACCAGCCGGTATATGCCGCCCACCATCGCGGCGATCTCGATCGGCAGGTTGAATGCCTGCACGTAGACCAGCGCTACCACGAAGCCCCCGCCCGGGATCCCGCCCGAGCCCTGCGAGAGCAGGAGCCCGATCGGCAGGATGGCGAGCAGCGCCCCGGGGCCGAACTCCACCCCCGCCGCCTGGGCGGTGAAGACCAGCACCGCCGCGAGCATGACCGCGGTGCCATCCTTGTTGAGCTGCGCGCCCAGCGGCAGGGTGAAGCCGTAGACCGACTGCGGCACCCGCAGCTTCTCCGCCTTCTCCAGGCCCACCGAGAGGGAGGCCAGGCTGGACGAGGTCGCCGCCGTGGTCGCCCACAGAGCGCCGGTCTCGCTCAGGAAGCGCCGGGGATGCTGCGCGGTCAGGAAACGGAGCACGAGCATGTACCCGCAGAAGAGCAGCGCCTGGGCGCCCCACACGCCCGCCAGGAAGCGCGCCAGCCCGCCGATCAGCTCGGCCCCGTAGCGTCCGGCGGTCACCGCCATCAGCGCGCCGATCCCGAGCGGCGCCAGCACGAGCACCAGGTCCACGAGGCGGCGGAAGAGGTCGGCCAGATCGCGATAGGCCGCCTCCAGCCGCGCACGCGCCCCGCCGCCGAGCATCAGGGTGGCCACCCCGATCGCGAGCGAAGCCACCACGACCTGCACGATGTTCCCCTCCGCGAAGGCCTGGAAGAGGTTGACCGGGATCATGTCGAGCAGGATGTCCGCGAGCGACGGTACCGCGCCCACGGCTTCGTCCACCGGGGTGGTCAGCTCCATCCCGGCGCCGGGACGCAGGAGCGCCATCGCCCCCATCCCCGCGCACAGCGCCACCAGGTCCGTGGCGATGAACCAGGCCAGGATCTTCGCGGCCAGCCGCCCGAACGCGCGCACGCCGGAATGGGCCGCCAGCCCGGCCAGCAGGTTGAAGCAGACCAGCGGAACCGCGGCCAGCACCAGGAGCCGGATGAAGAGGTCGCCGATCGGCTGAAGCACGGCGGCTCTTTCGCCCAGGGCGGCACCGGCGACGATCCCCGCCGCCATGCCGGCGAAGATGCGCGCGCCGGGTCCGAACCGGCGGCCCTTCCGCTCCGGCGAGCGACTCATGCCCGCTGTTCCGTCAGTTCCAGGCTTCGGCAAGCGCCAGCGCGCGATCGAGCAGGATCCCGTAGTAGTCGGCCACGTTGTCCGCCGTGAGCGGAATCCAGTCGTCGACCTCAACCGGATTGCCTTCGAGGATCTCGCCGTTGGGCCGCACCGTGTGGCCGATGTTCCACATGAAGCCGACCACGGGCTGTCCGCCGGGCTCGAGCGTCAGCGTCTCCTCCCATTCCCACGTGTTGGAGTAGCCCCCGGGCGGCATCCCCACCACCGGCCCAAGCCCGTTGTCGGAGATGATGGAGACGAACTGGTCCAGGTGCGATCCGCCGCTCGGTCCGGAGATGATCGCGATGGGCCCGCGGAAGTGGACCGGCGCGGGCTCGAGGATCCCGTCGGAGTCGCGCGGGGCGTGCGCGCTCTTGAACGGCACGGCGCCCGAGTAGGCGTCGCCGCGCGCCAGGGCGGGCGCCACGTCGGTCTCCAGCCAGTCAAGCAGCCAGGTGCCGTCGTCGATCACCTCCGGCACCCCCGAATCCATCGCGCCCTGTTCGGCGGCTTCGGCCCGCTTCTCGTCGATGAAGGGCTGGATCACGTCGCTCAGACGCAGGTTGCCGAAGGTGGTCCTGAAGGGCCGCGGCTGCAGGCGCTGCATCGCGTAGGGCCCCAGGGAGCCGCCCCGGCTGCGGGTCACGTCCATCACCAGGGTGTGGTCGAGGAGGTCGTTGGCGGCCGCGTATTCCACCAGCCGGTCGACATCCGGGACCATGGTCTCCCGGAACCCGTACCACACCAGAACCACGTGGCCGGCCGGGACGACGGGCACCAGGAAGTCAAAGGTGGGGGTGTCGAGCACGTTGCGGGTGCCGGGATAGCGCGGCTGGGAGAGACCGGACCAGGCAAGATCCCCGGGGTCGCGCCAGGGAAGCCGGAAGCGCCCCTCGGATCCGTCGCCGCCGGCCACCACCAGCGTGAGTTCCTCCGGGCGCAGGGCGGGCGGAAAGATCGCGCTCGAGACGGTCATGGCCTCGGCCAGCTTCCAGCGCAGGCCGGCCTCCGTGGAGTGGGGCACGTAGACCGCCGCAGCCTCGTGCCACGCCTCCACGGGCATGCCGTTCACTTCGAGCACCCGGCTGCCCACGGGCGGCCCGTCCGTTCCTTCCGCGACCTCCCCCACGAAGTAGACGAGCTCCTCGCTGCCGTAGTCGGGGAAGACCCTGACGCCCGCCTGCTGGGGCTCGGGCGCGCTTCCTCCGCTCACCTCCAGACCGGCGCTGTCGGGCAGTTCGAGCCCGCCGGGAACCAGGATCACGTCGAGGTGGCGATCGCGGCGCGCGGCGCTGAGGGCCGCCAGCGCGTAGTAGAGGTCCTCCTCGGTGTCGGCCGCGACGACGCGATCGCGAAGGGCCCGCATCGCCTCGAGCGGCTCCAGCCCCAGCGATTCGTTCTTCACCGGCGAGAAGGCCTCGCGGGCCTCGGTGCGGGCCAGGATGCTCTCGAAGAGGGCGGCGCGCGTGCTCTCGTCGCCTGTGCGCCACCCAGCGGCTCCGGACCTCTCCGGAGCGGACTCGGCGCAACCGGCGGCGAAGCACGCGGCCAGCGTCAGGGCGGCCATGCGCGGTGGGAGGGTCCTCATGCTTCTCTCCGATTCAGGTTCCCGTCCGAAGCTCCCGTCTCACCCTGCCATGCCGCCTGCTTCATCCCGGCGGCAACGGAGTGCGGGCGCGTCGCCGCCGAGGCCTCGGCCGTCCACCGCGCGCGGCTCCTCCGCCGCGGACCCGAACACACCCGGCAGGTGCCGGCTCAGGCACTCCAGAATCCGCTTCCGCACCTGGTCCGGCGTACCCAGCCCGCTCACCAGCTCCACGCGATCCTCGGCTCCGGCGAGCTCAAGATATCCCTCTCTCACCGCGCGCAGAAAGTCGGCGCCCGCCCTCTCGATGCGATCCGCGCTCCCTCCCGCGGCCCGTCGCCGGGCCGCTCCCTCCGCCACCGGCACGTCGAGCACCAGGTACAGATCCGCGCGCAGACCGCCCGTCGCGAGCTCCATCGCCGCCCGCACCCGCGCGAGATCCAGCCCGCGCCCGTATCCCTGATACGCCAGCGTGGAGAGGTCGAAGCGATCCGCCACCACCACATCGCCCCGGGCTAGCGCGGGACGCACCACCTCGCGCACGAAAGCGGCGCGCGCCGCCAGGATCAGCAGCAGCTCCGACTCGGCGGGCATCTCCAGATCCGTCCTCCCCAGCACCACCTCGCGAATGGCTTCGCCCACCCCCGTGGATCCCGGCTCGCGCGCCAGGGTGCAGGGCACGCCCCGGTCGCGGAGCCACCGGGCCAGGAGCGCGGCCTGCGTGGACTTGCCCGCACCCTCTCCGCCCTCCAGCACGACGAAGCATCCCTTCACCATCGAGCCGTCCCCGACCCACTACCGGTAGCGGGTGACCCACGACGGGTAGTGGGTTCCCGGCTCCCCCCGGGACGCCCGCTAATCGTAGTATTCAACGCCCAGGTGGGTGATCTGCTCCTCCCCCGCGAGCCAGCGCAGCGTGTTCTTCAGCTTCCAGTGCTGGATGAAGATGTCGTGTTCGGGATAGAGGCCGGGCGCGGTCTGGGGGCTCTTGAAGTAGAAGGAGAGCCACTCCTGGATGCCGCCCAGGCCCGAGCGCGACGCCAGGTCCAGGAAGAGCGCCAGATCCAGACAGATGGGCGCGGCCAGGATGGAGTCGCGACACAGGAAGTCGATCTTGATCTGCATCGGATATCCCAGCCAGCCGAAGATATCGATGTTGTCCCAGCCTTCCTTGTTGTCGCCGCGGGGCGGATAGTAGTTGATGCGCACCTTGTGGTAGATGTCGCCGTACAACTCCGGGTACATCTGCGGCTGCAGGATGTGCTCGAGCACCCCGAGCTTGGAGACCTCCTTGGTCTTGAACGACTCCGGGTCGTCGAGCACCTCCCCGTCGCGATTGCCCAGGATGTTGGTGCTGAACCAGCCCGAAAGCCCGATCATGCGCGCCTTGAAGCCCGGCGCGAGGATGGTCTTCATAAGGGTCTGGCCGGTCTTGAAATCCTTGCCCGCGATCGGAATCGACCGCTCGCGCGCGAGATCCTCCAGCGCCGCGAAGTCGGCGGAGAGGTTGGGGGCGCCGTTGGCGTAGGGCACGCCTTCCTTGAGGGCCGCCCAGGCGTAAAGCTGGCTGGGCGCGATGTCGGGATGGTTCTCGTCCATGCCCTTTTCGAAGGCGGCCAGCGAGGAATGCACCTCGCCGGGGCGCACGTAGACCTCGGTGGAGCCGCACCACACCATGACCGCGCGATCGCACCCGTGCTTCGCCTTGAACGCGCGGATATCGGCGCGCAGCTGCTCGGCGAGATCGCGTTTGCCGGTGCCGCTCTTGGTGTTGGGACCGTCCAGCTTCTTGACGTAGTCGGTGTCGAAGACCGCGGGCATGGGTTCGATGCCGGCGAGGAAGTCCCGGATCGGGTCGAGGTGGCGCTCGCGGTGCAGCACGCCGGCGCGGACGGCGCTCTCGTAGCCGTTGTCGGGAATGGGGTCCCAGGCGCCGAAGACCAGATCGTCCAGCTCCGCCAGCGGCACCAGTTCCCTGATGAGCGGCGTGCGCGCCTCGGTGCGCTTGCCGAGGCGGATGGTGTTCATCTGGGTGAGGCTTCCCGTCGGCTGGGCCATGCCCCTGCGAATCGCCTCCACCCCGGCGACGAAGGTGGTGGCCACCGCGCCGAAGCCCGGAAGCAGCACGCCGAGCCGGCCGCTGGCCGGCGGAATCCGTTCTGGTTTTCTCACTGATCGAGTCCCCTGCCTGGGGTGAGCGTCGCCTTCCGTTCCGGCCGCAACCGGCCGGCGGTCAGGAACTGATGATGATGCGCGATTTCGCGCCTTCCTCGATAGCCTTCGAGATGCCCTCGTTCACACGGCCCAACACCCGGTCGAAATTGGCCTGGGCCGCAACCAGCCCCTGGTACGAGGGGCTCGCCTGCATGCGCCCGAAGGCCTTTTCGTATTCCTCGGCCACCTCGGGCGCGGGCTCCTCGCCGGCTTGCACGCTCCGGGTCACGCTCTCCTCCAGCTTCGTGAGCTCGTTCCGAAGCATCACCAGCTCGCGATCCTCATCCGCCCGCCGTGCGGCGCGTTGCAGATCCTGATACTGCGGGGTCCGGCCCAGGGCCAGACCCAGTTCGCGGGCCATCTCCTCGATCGCGGCCATTCAGCCTCCCGTTATTGGTCCTCGTTCCGTTGCCGGTTCGCCAGCACCATGCGCTCGCGGCCCGTCAGGTCGGGGACGATGCGCACCCCGGCAAAGGCGCTCGTGTCGTCAATCCGGCGCGCCACCGGCGGCGCCTGATCGGCCCCCACCTCCAGCGCCAGCAGTCCCCCGGACGCCAGATGCCGCGGCGCGCCGGCGATCAGCGGCGCCAGCACCTGCATGCCGTCGGCACCCGCCTCCAGCGCGCGCCGGGGTTCCCAGTCCCGCACCTCGGGCTCCAGGCCCTCCATTTGGGTGCCGGGGATGTAGGGAGGGTTCGATACGATCACGTCGAAGCGCTCGTCGCGCCCGACGGGGTCGTACAGCGATCCCGCCCTGAACTCCACCGGAGCCCCGTCATGGTATTGCTCACCGTTCACGGAAGCCACCTCGAGCGCGTCCCGGCTGATGTCGGTGGCGACGACGGAGGCGAAGTCGCCTTCGGTGGCCAGCGCCAGGGCCAGGGCCCCGCAGCCGGTCCCCAGGTCGAGTGCCCGGAGCCCGGCGGGGGCGCGGCCCGCGGCCCAGGCCAGCACCTCTCCGGCGAGCAGCTCCGTTTCCGGACGGGGAACCAAAACCCGCCGGTCCACGGTCAGATCCATTTCGCGGAAGGCGGCCCTGCCCAGAATGTACTGGAGGGGTTCCCGGCGGGCGCGCCGCAGGAGACGAGGTTTGAAGGCGGCCAGCTCGGATGCCTGGAGCGGCCGGTCATGCTGCAGGTAGAGCTCGAGGCGCGGCACCCCGACCGTGTCGGCCAGCAGGTGCTCGGCGTCCAGCCGCGCGCCGGGCACGCCCTTGCCCTCGAGGTAGTGCGCGCTCCAGAGCACCAGGTTCAGGACGGTCCAGGGTTCTTCCCTCCCGGGAACGCGGCCGGAGGGGCGCCTGAGCGAGATCGTGCTCACCCGTCCTCCAGCCGCTCGCGCCGCTCGGCCAGGCGAAGGGCTTCCAGAAGCTCGTCCAGTTCGCCGTGGAGTATCGATTCCAGCCGGTGCAGGGTGAGCCCGATGCGGTGATCCGTCACCCGGTTCTGGGGAAAGTTGTAGGTGCGGATCTTGGCGGATCGGTCTCCGGATCCGATCTGCGACTTGCGCTCCCGCGAGCGCTCGGCCGCGCGCTGGGCGAGCTCGCGGTCGAGAAGACGGCTGCGCAGCACCTTCATAGCCCTGGCCTTGTTCTTGTGCTGGGATTTCTCGTCCTGGCAGGTCACCACCAGCCCGCTGGGCTCGTGGGTGATGCGCACGGCCGAGTCGGTGGTGTTCACCGACTGTCCTCCCGGACCCGAAGAACGGAACACGTCTATGCGCAGATCCGCAGGGTCGATCCCGACGTCGACCGGCTCCGCCTCCGGCAGCACCGCGACCGATGCCGCGGAGGTGTGAATGCGGCCCTGGCTCTCGGTGGCCGGAACCCGCTGCACCCGGTGCACTCCCGATTCGTAGCGCAGCGCGCCGTAGGCCCCGCGGCCGCTCACCGAGAAGACGGCCTCCTTGACGGCGCCGGGGATGCCTTCGGAGAGGCTGAGGAGCTCGATGCTCCAGCCGCGCCGCTCCGCCAGCCGCTGATACATGCGCATCACCTCGGCGGCGAACAGCCCGGCTTCGTCGCCGCCGGTACCGGCCCGAACTTCGACGACCGCGGCGCGGTCGTCCATGGGATCGCGCGGGAGGAGGAGCTCCCATGCACGCCTCGCCAGCACCTTGAGCCGGCCCTCCAGCTCCTCGACCTCCATGCGGGCGAGTTCCCGGACTTCCGGGTCGTCTGGATCGTCCGTGAGCTCGCGCGCCTCCTCCAGCTGCTCCAGCGCGCTCTCGATCTCGCGTGAGGTGCGGGCGACGGGGTCCACGCCGGCGCGCTGCCGGCTCAGAACGCGCAGGCGCGCGGGGTTGCGGGCCACCTCGGGGTCGGCCAGCTCCGCGTCCAGTTCGCGCAGACGTTCCTCCGCCTTCTTCAAGCGCTTGCGCGCCTGATCGAGGCGCTCCAGGGGTTTGTCGAGAAACGTCATTCCGTGCGCCATGCGCGGCGATGCGCGGGTCGTCCCTGCGGGATGGGTGAAGGCCCGGCCCGGCCGCAGGGAGCGATGCGCGGCCGGTCGGGGGCGGGAGCCCGTAGTATAGATTTGGCCCGAAGGGCGTTCAATGGCCGGTTTCGGGCAAGCGGGCGATGGTCCCGGTCAAGACGGCCTGCCGCGCGGGCGGGCAAACAGGAGCAGCAGGAACAGAACTGCCGCGGCCCCCGGCCCCGCCACATCCCCGATGCGCGCGTACCAGGTGGGCGCCACGGCCGCATCGACCCGGGCGGTCGCGACCCCCGCGCCCGGGCCGCCGAACCGCGCGCGCACCCGGCCGGTGGGATCGACGAAACCCGCGGGCCCGAGATTGGCCGCGCGCACGACCCCGGTGCGCGTCTCGATGGCGCGCATCACCAGGTGCGCCTCCTGCTGCGCGATGGCGAAGGCGCCCGAGCGCGCAAACCATGCGTCGTTGGTGATGTTGAGCAGCACCCCGGCGCCGGCGCGGCGGAGCGCCCGGGCGGCGCCGGCGAACGCGGCCTCGTAGCAGATGAGCGCACCTGCCCGGTAGCCGCCGACTTCGAACAGCGTCCACGCCCCGCCCGCGCGCAACGGGCTCTCGCCGGCCTCCACCGGCAGAACGCCCGCAAGCGGCGCCCGCTCCACCCACGGCACCAGGCGGCGCTTGTCGTAGGGATCGCCCAGCAGCCCGGCAGGACCGGCCAGGGCCGCCGAGTTGTACCGCCCCGCCCCCCGCTCCGCCGCGCGCACCACGCCGAACAGGACGGGCGCCCCCAGCCGCCGTGACAGGTCCTCCAGCCCCGCGACCACTTCCGGCTGGTCCAACCCGTCCCGGAAGGTGCCCTCCGGGAGCACCACCAGCGACGGCGCGGGCGCTCCGTCCGCCGCCGCCAGAAGTGCGTCCACGGCGGCGAGCGCCTCCAGGTCGGAAACCACCTCGCCCGGCCCGGCGCGCAAGGTGGTGCGAACGGTGGCCACCACCGGGCCGGGCCGCAGGTCCAGGTGGCGCGCGCGCCAGACCCCCCACGCGGCGGGGACGGCCGCGACGACCAGGGCGGCGGCCAGCCACGGGCGGGCAGGCCCGACTCCACCCCGCAGCCGTCGCGCGTGCCGGCCGGCCGGCACGGCCTCGGCGACCAGGCCGTTCACCAGCGCCAGCCAGAACGTGACCCCGCGGGCACCGGCCAGCTCTGCAACCCCGACCAGCTCCGGGTACCCCGTGAGCGACGTGCCCAGCCCCAGCCACGGGTAGGCCAGCGTCCCCGGGGCGTGGGCGATTCCCCACTCCACCGCCGTCCACACCAGGGGCAGCGCGCACCAGAGCGGAACCCGGCAGTCACGCCGCAAGAGGCTGAGCATCCAGCACGCCAGCGCCTGCGACAGCGCGAGCAGCATCACGGCCGTGGCGAAGACCAGGGGCGCCGTCGCTGTCAGCCGCGCCAGCGCGGGGACCATCCAGTGCAGCAGCAGGCCGTAGTGCAGCAACCCGAACACCACCCCGACGCGCGCAGCTCGACGTGGCGTGCGCGCCTCCCGGACCGCGACCGACAGCGGGACCAGCGCCAGGAAGGAAGGCGCGACCAGGTGCATCGGGGGGAAGGCCGCAAAGAGCAGGAGCGCGGACGCCGACGCCAGCCACCATTCCCGCGCGTTCAGGCCGAAGAGGGCCCCGATGCCCCTCGGGCCCGCTCTCCCCTGCCGGGAATCAGCCACCGCGCGAACCTCCGCAGCCGCCCGGAACCGGTCTCAGCGGGGTTCCATCTCCCCGGGAGCCGTGCCACCGAACATGATCTGCAGCCCACCCCGGACGTTGAAGTAGCGCAGATCGTCGGTCACCTCGTAGCGGCCGTGCCAGTAGAGACGGGACCAGCGCCAGAGCGGATACTCGAGCCCCAGGTGCACGTTCACCCCCGGGCGCACCGTGTCCAGAAGGTCCTCGATGAAGGTGTCGTCGATCGCCTCGCCCTGTCCGTCGAGCACATGCACGGAGGCGCCCAGCCCGAGAAAGGTCAGCCATCCGAAGGGCACGTTCCAGACGACATGGGAGTCGACGCCAACGACCAGATCGGTCCATGTGATCGTGCCCAGATCGAGGGCGGGCCCGCCCTCGGTTCCGGCGTCCCCCACCTCTCTTGCGATCAACTGCTCCAGACGGGTCTCGAGGCGGGACACCTCCTCGGTCTCGAACTCCGACGACCAATAGGTCACCGAGGGCGAGATGCGGAGCCCCGGCCCGAGATACCCGAGGTCGAGCCGCGCGCCCCAGCTCCGTGTCTCCCCGCGCACCCCGTGGATCCTGTACCCGGGGAGATACCCGGCTTCGAAACCGATGCCCCGCAAGCTCAGGTTTATGTAGTCGAAGTCGGCGAGGTCCTGCGCCGCCGCCGGTCCTGCCATGCCGAACCCGGCCACGAGGCCCATCAGGAGCATCGCAGCGCCCCTCATCCGGCCCCTTCCGGGATCACCCCCCGTTCGGCGCCAGGCTCTCATCGGGTGATGACCTGAACCCCCCGTGGCGGCGTGAAGCGGAAAGCCTCGCTCCCCAGTCGGGGGTTCGGCTCGAATCCCGTCAGCTGCACCTCGCGCAGGTTGCCGTTTTCCTCCTCGATTTCGGTACGCCGGATGAACCACGTCCCCTCGTCGATCCACACCCGCGCCTCGCGATAGGCGGTCCGCTGGCGCGGAACCAGCCGAATGACGTGGGTGGCTGCCCCGTCGAGTTCCTCGCCGCGCAGATACACGGGAGCGTAGCGGGTTCCGGGATCCGAGAGGAATTCGCGGTGGAAGTCGAAGCCGCCCTGTCGGTCGGCGGTCATGGGCGAGCGAATCACCTGACCGGCGTCGCTGCTCGGGAAGTAGACCCACAGCCACTCCCCGTCAGCGACCACCAGGTCGCCCTCGGGGTCGGTGAACCGCATGGAGAAGCGGTCGGGCTGCTGCTGGCACATGCGCCCCCGGGAACGGGTCACCTGGCTCAGAAGCGGCGAGGTCAGGGTCTGCCGGAAGTCGGCGCAGAACCCCGTCAACGCGGAATACTCGCCGGAAGCACGCTCGAGGATGGCCAACGGATCCGCGGCCTCCTGCATGGCGAAGGCGGCGCCCGGACCGACAGCTGCGCAGAGGACCGCCAGAAGGCCGAAGAACGTGTTTTGCATGGGACGCCATACCCTCGGGCGAGCGCCCCCGTTCCGGCCCGGCGCGCTGTCAGGCGGCCCCTGGACGGGCAGCTAGCGCAACGACTCGATCTCGTCCAGCCCCATGAGCACTTCGCGCGGCTTGGAGCCGTCGGGCGGACCCAGCACGCCCACCTCGTGCAGCTGGTCCACCACGCGCGCCGCGCGGCCGTAGCCGATGCGCAGCTTCCGCTGCAGAAGGGACGTCGAGCCCTGATTCTGCCGTACGCACACTTCGGCCGCGGCGAAGAAGAGGTCGTCGCGCTCCACCGGGCCGTCCTCCTCCCCGGCGTCTCCTTCCCCTTCCCGGGTGCGAACCATGGCCAGGATGTCCTCCTCTCCCGTGAAGTCCGGCATTTCGCCGGCGTCCTCCCAGTGCCGCACCAGCTCCCGGAACCAGCCGGTAAGCCGGTTCGTATCCGACCCCGGTACGAAGGCGCCCTGGATGCGCACCGGCTCGCTCTGGCCGGGCGGCAGGAACAGCATGTCGCCGTTGCCCAGCAGCGCATCCGCGCCGTTCTGGTCGAGGATGGTGCGCGAGTCGGTCTTGGAGGCGACCCGGAAGGCGATGCGGCACGGGAAGTTGGCCTTGATGAGCCCGGTGATCACGTTCACGCTGGGCCGCTGGGTCGCCACCATCAGGTGGATGCCGATGGCGCGCGCCTTCTGGGCGAGCATCGTCAGCGGGCGTTCGACCTCGCCCTGGACCGTCATCATCAGATCGGCGAGCTCGTCGATGATCACCACCACGAAGGGGAGGATGCCCTCCTCCCAGGCTTCCTCCTCCGGTTCCTCGCCGGGCGCGGGCGGGCGCGGCGGATGGCGCAGGGACCGCCCGTCCCGCACCTTCCGATTGAACTCCCCCAGAGAGCGCGCCTGGTTCGCCGAGAGCAGCGCGTACCGGCGCTCCATCTCCATCACCGCCCATTTCAGGACGCTCGCGGCGTCGGCCGGATCGGTCACCACCGGATGGCGCAGGTGGGGAAGATCGGCGTACACCGACAGCTCGACCATCTTGGGATCGACCATCAGGAGCCGAAGCGACTCGGGCGAGTGGGAGTAGACCAGGCTGGTGATGAACGCGTTCAGGCAAACCGACTTTCCCGATCCGGTGGCGCCCGCGATCAGCACATGGGGCATGCGGGCCAGGTCGGAAACATAGGGACGCCCGGTCAGGTCCTTGCCCAGGGCGAGGGGAAGCGCCGCCTTCGACGACCGGAACGCGGTGGACTCGAGGATGTCCCGCAGATAGACGATTTCCGGCTCGGGATTGGGGATTTCAACGCCGACGGCGCCCTTTCCGGGGATCGGGGCGACGATGCGGATGCTCCTCGCCTTCATCGCCAGCGCCAGGTCGGCCTCGAGGTTGGCGATGCGGTTGACCTTGACCCCCGCCGCGGGCACCACCTCGAACTGGGTCACGACCGGCCCGGTGGTGCGGCCGCCGATCCTGCTCTGCACGCCGAACGAGCGCAGCTTTTCCACCAGGATCTCGCCCAGCCGCGAGAGTTGGAGTTCCATGCGGAAGGGATCCTTCGCCTCCGGGGCATCCAGCAGATCGATCGACGGCAACGCCACGTCGGACGGGTCTGCTGCCGGTGGCTCGTCCGGGGTCTCCGCGGGCGAGGAAGCTTCCGTTCCGGCCCCGGCCGGCTCGGGTGGCGGTTCCGGGGGCACTTCGCCTGCCGGCTCGGGCGGCGGGACCCCGTCCTCCAGCTCCCCCACGGCGCCGTCCAGGACTGCCGCGACATCCTCGGGAATGCCCCGTTCGCTGCCCCGCGGGGCGCGCGTCCCCCGGTCGTCGCCGTCCTTTTTCGCCGCCAGCCGCGGCCGGACAGCCACTCTCCGGCGCAGATCGATCGCGGACCACGCCGACCTGAGGGCTCGTCCCAGCGACCTGATGGCGCGTTCCAGCCAGCGGAGCGGGTTCCAGTCCAGAGTCGCCACCATGAGTCCGATCAGGAACCCCGCGAGCAGCAGCGTCGTCCCCAGCCAGCCGATGGCCGAGCTGAGCGTGCCGGCTACGATCGACCCCAGCCATCCCGAACCACCGGCGCTCCCCAGCAGCGATGCGACGCAGGAGGCGATCAGCGCCAGACCGGCCGTCAGGATCGCCGCCCGCACGGCGGTGCGGGTCGTCGTCCATGAGCCCGCGCGCAGTCCTCCGAGCGTCAGGAGGACCGGGAGCGCGAACGCTGCCGCGCCAAGCGCCGCGATCGCCGCTTCCCGGAACCTGGCTCCCAGCGGGCCGATCGCGTTCCCCGAAGGAAACCACGCCTGGGCGCGCGCGCCCAGGACCGATATCGGGAAAAGGGCCAGAAGCACGAAGAGCGCCAGGACCACCAGACCCAGCGCCAGGATGTCGAACCTCTGGCTCGGGGACAGCAAGGCGCCCCCTCCCTTGTCCGCCCCGCCCCCACGCACCGGCGCCGGCTTGCCGCGGGCACTTCCTCCCGACTTCCTGCGCGCCGCCACCGCCTACGCCGCCTCGCTCATCAGGCGGTCCACCAGGCTGGTGTCGACTGCGCCCTTCACGAAGCGCGGATCCCGCAAGATGCGCGAGAGGAAGCTCAGGGTCGTGGGCACGCCGCCCACCACGAAGTTGTCCAGGCTGTGGCGGGCCCGGTCGATCGCTTCCCGGCGGGTGGCCGCGCTGACGATGACCTTGGCCAGCAGCGAATCGTAGTAGCGGGGGACCGTGTAGCCGGCGTAGACGTGCGTGTCGAGGCGAATCCCGGGGCCCGCGGGCGGGTGGAAGACATCGATCCTTCCCGGCGCCGGCATGAAGTCCCGCTCCGGATCCTCCGCGTTGACCCGGAACTCGATGGCGTGCCCCCGGTGGCTGGCGGGCTCGGGCGGAAACGAGAGCGGGGCTCCGAACGCCACCCGGATCTGCTCCTTGACCAGATCCAGACCCGTCGTCACCTCCGTGACCGGATGCTCGACCTGGATGCGGGTATTCATCTCGATGAAGTAGAACGCCCCCGTGGGATCCAGCAGGAACTCCACGGTGCCCGCGCCGGCGTATTCGATGCCGGCGGCTCCCCGCACCGCGGCCTGGCCCATTTCCTCGCGCAATTCGGGCGACAAACCGTAGGCGGGGGCCTCCTCGATCAGCTTCTGGTGGCGCCGTTGCACGGAGCAGTCCCGCTCGCCCAGATGCACCACCCGGCCGTGCGTGTCCCCGAAGACCTGAATCTCGATGTGGCGAGGCCGTTCGATGAGCTTCTCCAGGTAGACCGAGGAATCGCCGAACGCCGCCTGAGCTTCCATCCGGGTGGAACCGAAGACCCGCTCCAGCTCGCCGGCGTCGCGCGCGATGCGCATTCCCTTGCCGCCGCCGCCCGCTGCGGCCTTGACCATCACCGGGTACGCGATCTCGTCCGCGAGGCGGAGGGCTTCGCGCACGCTGTTCAGCGCCTTCTCCGAACCCGGCACGGTGGGCACCCCGATCTCCATCATCGTCTCGCGGGCCACGACCTTGTCGCCCATGGCCCGAATCTGGGCCGCGGTCGGGCCGACGAAGGTGATGCCGGAGGCGTCGCAGATCTCGGAGAACTCCGCGTTCTCGGCGAGCAGCCCGTACCCGGGATGGATCGCGTCGGCGCCCGTAATCTCGGCCGCGGCGATGATGCGCGGGATGTTCAGGTAGCTCTCCGCCACCGATGGCGGTCCGATGCACACCGCCTCATCCGCGAAGCGCACGTGCAGCGAGTCCCGGTCCGCCTCGGAAAAAACCGCCACGGCCTCTATCCCGAGCTCGTGGCAGGCGCGGATGATGCGCAGCGCGATCTCGCCCCGGTTGGCGATCAGTACCTTAGAGAACACCCGTGATGCTCCCGCAACGCGCGCGTCGGGTCGCGCCCGTGGAACGCCCGTCGAAAGGGCGCGGCCCGCTCAGACCGGCGCCACCCTGAAAAGCACTTGCCCGTACTCCACAGGCTCGCCGTCCTGCACGAGAATCTCCTCGATGGTCCCGCTGATTTCGCTCTCGAACTCGTTCATGAGCTTCATCGCCTCGATGATGCAGAGCGTGTCCCCCTCCGAGATTCGCTGCCCGGTGTCGACATACGGGGGCGCGCCCGGGGCCCCGGCACGGTAGAACGTTCCCACCATCGGCGACTTGATCTCGATCAGCGTCGTAGCCGGCTGCTCGTCCCCGCCCGAGTCGCCCGCAGCCGTCGATTCCACCGAGGCAGCCGTGGCAGGATCCCCGGAGGCCGGCGATTCGACTACTCCCGCGACGGATCCGGCGGCCGCTTCGGTCCGCACGGGGGCCGGCGGGGGGGTCTTGCTGATGCGCACGCGCGTGGCGCCGCGCCGGATCTCCACGGTGTCGATGCCGCTCTCATCCACCGCGCGAATGAGGCGCTCGACGAACTCGGCGTCGATCATGACGTCACCCGGGTCAGGTACTTGTCCTCTCTGCGATCCACCCTGAGCACGTCACCCACCTCCACGAAGAGGGGAACCTGCACCACCGCCCCGGTCTCCAGGGTGGCCGGCTTGGTGCCGCCCTGGGCCGTATCACCCCGCACGCCGGGCTCCGTGCCGGTCACCTCGAGCTCGACGAAGGCGGGGAGTTCCACGGCAATGGCGGCGTCGTCGTGGACCAGCACTTCGCATTCCATGTTCTCCTTCATGTACTTCAACTGCTCCTCCCCGACCATGCTTCCCGAGACGGGATGCATGTCGTAGGTGCGCAGGTCCATGAAGTGGAAGAACTCGCCATCGGTGTAGCTGTATTGCATGGGACGGCGCTCCAGGCGAACGCCGGTGACCCGCTCCCCCGCCCGAAAGGTCTTCTCGACCACGTGGCCGCCCAGCACGTTCTTGAGCCTCGTGCGCACGAACGCGCCGCCCTTACCCGGCTTGACGTGCTGAAAATAGGTGATCGCCCACAGGACACCATCGATGTCCAGGATCATGCCATTGCGAAAATTGGCTGTGGTGGCCATGCAGCCTCGTTGTCGTTTTGCGTCAGGGCACCGGAGCCGGAATCAATCCCGGGACAGGTGCGCCAGAAGTCCTCGAAGGGCCAGAAGATAGCTTTCCGCGCGAAAACCGGCGACCACGCCCGCGGCCACGGGCGCCAGGTACGACCGATGCCGGAAGGATTCGCGCGCTGCCGGATTCGACAGATGCACCTCCACGAAGGGCTTGTCGATTCCCGCGAGCGCGTCGCGCAGGGCGATGCTGGTGTGCGTGAACGCGCCCGGGTTGATCAGGACACCGTCGACCCGGGGCGCGGCTTCCTCCAGGTAGTCGAGAATCGCCCCTTCCGAGTTGGACTGGAAGATCTCGATCTCCATTCCCAGCTCCTCCGCCAGCGTGCGAAGGTGCCCGTTGATGTCCTCGAGGGTGTCCGAACCATACACCTCCGGTTCGCGCCGTCCGAGCATGCGCAGGTTGGCTCCGTGGATGACGGCGACCCTCACAGCGTCTCCTCGCGTGCCCCGGCGACGTGCGCATCGGGCGCCAGCGCCTCGATCGGAACAACGGGCAAACCGTCACCGGGCTCCGGGTCGACGACCGGGGTCTTCGCCGCCACGCCGCCTCGAGCCGGCTCCGGCTCCCTGGTCGCGTCCATGCTCCCGGCGCTCGCAGTTCCGGAACGCTCGTCGTCCGGCGGCGCCTCGGTGCGCGGCGACTCGAGCCCGGAAGAAGCTTCGCCCGGCTCGCGTTGCACCGGTGCGGTGCGGGATGCTTCGTCGCGGGCCTGCCGGCGAATATGCGCCAGGCGGCGCACCAGCGCCTCGTCGTCGGGCTCGGATTCGATGAGACGCTCGTAGACCGCGATCGCCTGGGCGTGGAGCCCCTGTTGTTCGTAGAGCTGGCCCATGGTGCGGGTGTAGATTCCCGCGTCCCTTACGGCGTCCGAGGCGTTGGCCGGGGTTGCGACCGGAATCCCGGCTGAACGGGTACTTCTTACCGCCCGCTTCGTCGATACCGGCGCGGCCCGCTCCCCGGTTTCGGCCGCGGCGTCCTGCTCCTCGGCCTCGCGTGCAGCGCGCTGGTCTACTTCAGCCTCAACGGCGGCGGTCGCCCCTTCCTCTTCGGCCTCCACGGCGGCGATCGCCTCTTCCTCCTCGGCCTCGGCCTCCACGGCGGCGGTCGCCTCTTCCTCTTCGGCATCCGCCGCGGTCAGCTGCTCTTCCCCGGCATCCGCTGCGGCCCGCGGCTCTGCCTCGACCTCACCTGCGGCCGGCGGCTCGTCCCCGGCATCCGCTGCGGTCGCTGGCTCTTTTTCGCCCTCTGCGGTGGCGGGCGACTCCTCCTCGACCTCCGCTGCGGTCGCTGGCTCCTCCTCGGCATCCGCTGCGGTCGCTGGCCCCTCCCCGGCATCCGCTGCGGCCGCCTCTTCTTCGGCTTCCAGAGCGACCGGGTCCACCGAGGCAAGTCCGCTGTCGGTTCCGGCGGCCCATACGCCCGCGTCACCGGCCATCCATGACTCGTCCGGGAGCTCGGCATCGCCTTCACTCTCCGAACCGGACACTACGGGACTCCCGGCGTCCTCGGCGAGGGGACCGACCATGGCCAGAACCTGCCGCGCCTCCACGTTATCCGGATCGAGCTCCAGCACGCGTCGGGTTGCCGCCAGAGCTCCCGCATGGTCCGAAACATCCCGGGCGATTCGCATCGCCACTACGTGCGCGCTCGAGAAGCCCGGATGACGCCGAAGACCCTCTTCGAGCAGGAGCCTGGCCCGCAGCAGATCTCCCGCGCGCCTGTAGGCATCCGCCAGGGGCACGAAGGAACGGCCCTGTCGATCCTCCGGAGAGTGGAAGGAGGAATAGAGCCTGCGAATCTCCCGATCCAGCGACTGATCCACAGGCAGGCTCTCGGAAAGAGGGAAGGCTCCAGTCACCGCGCGCGGCTCGGGGACCGCCCGCCGAATTCGCGAGGGGCGCTCGCGCGTCAACCGGGAAAAGTATGGAGCCGTTGCGAAGGGTGTCAACGGATTCCTGCCGGGGCCTCGCTTGAGAGCCGTCCGGTATTCCCGTAAATTGCCTCTTCTGCGGATATCACCGCGATCACACCATTCTTGCCGGACCCGGACACGCCAGGAGACGCTTCGTCATGATGCGGACCATGCGGGACAACACGAAGTGGATCATGCTGATCACGATGCTCGCCTTTGCCGCGCTGATGGTCTTCGAGTGGGGCATGGACATTACCGGCCGCACCGCCGGGCTGAGCGAGCTGGGCGAGGTAGACGGCGTGCCCGTCCTGTACGACCAGTACCAGTTCGCCTACCGCAATCTCTACGAGCGGACGCAGCTGGCCCAGGAAGAGGCGATCACCTCCGACCAGAACCTCGAAATCGAGGATGCGGCCTTCGATGAGGTCGTGACCCAGATCCTGATCCGGCGCGAACTCGAACGGCGCGGCATCCGTGTGAGCGACGACGAGATCCGTCAGGCGGCGCGCTTCAGCCCTCCGCCGCAGTTCCAGGGGCTCGAGGGCTTTCAGACCGACGGCGTCTTCGACATGCAGAAGTACCAGGACTACCTCGCCACCGCTTCGGAGCTCGCCCTGGTGGAACTCGAAGCCTACTACCGCGACATCATCCCCCGCACCAAGCTCATGCGGCAGTTGAGCACGGGCATCTACCTTCCGGACGCCGCCCTCTGGTCGGCGTACAAGGACGAGAACGAACAGGTCGAAATCCGCTACCTGTCGCTGGATCCGGCCACGCGCATCGGCGATGACGAGGTCGAGGTCACCGATGCGGAGGTCGCGGCGTACTACAGGGAGAACCGTGACGACTTCGCGGTGCCCCCGAGGGCGACCGTGGTCGCCGTCGTGCTCGACAAGGATCCGACCGCCGCCGACACGGCCGCCGCGCGCGAGCGCGCCGAGGAGATACGACAGGAGATCCTCGATGGGGCCGATTTCGCCGAGCTGGCGGGAGAGGAGTCGGCAGACGAGGGGTCGGCGGCCCTGGGCGGAACCCTCGGAACCTTCGCCCGCGGGGTGATGGTGCCGGAATTCGATTCGGCGGCGTTCAGCACGCCGCTGGAGACGGTCACGGAGCCGGTCGGCACCCAGTTCGGATGGCACCTCATCGAAGTGACGTCGCGTACCGCCGACTCCGTGAGCGCGCGCCACATCCTGGTTCCCGTGGAGCGGACCGACGCCTCCGAGATCGATCTGCTGACCACCGCCGATTCCCTCGAGGTATTGGGCGAGAACCTCACGCTCGGGGAGGCGGCGGGCGAGCTGGGCCTGGAGGCCACGCCGGTCGACATCACCGAGGACTTTCCGTTCGTGCTCGGTGCCGGCCAGGTGCGCGAGGGGTCCGAGTGGGCGTTCGAGGAAGCGGAGGAAGGAGATGTCAGCCCCGTCTTCGAGAACGCCGAAGCCTTCTACGCACTGGAGTTGGTCGGCCGAGAGCCGGAGGAGGTTCTGCCGCTCGAACAGGCGCGCTCATCCATCGAGCAAACCCTGAGGCTGGAAAAGAAGATCGAGCGTGCCCTGGCTCAGGCCGAAGGAGCCGCCGAGGGTGGGGGCACTCTGGAGCAGATCGCCGCGCGGCTGGAGGCGGACATCGAGGAATCCCCTCCGTTCTCACGCAGCGACTTCGTTCCCGGTCTCGGGCGGCAGAACACGGTCATCGGGACCGCATTCGGTCTGGAGGCGGGCCAGCTGAGCGGCGTCGTGGAGGCCAACGGACGAGCGTTCGTCATCGAGTTGACGGAGCGGATCCCGGCCGACAGCACCGCGTGGGAGGAGCAGAAGGTGATTCAGCGGGCGATGATCGGGGGAACCCTGGGCCAGCAGCGGCTGGACCAGTGGATCACCAGCCTGCGTGAGCGCGCCCGCATCGTCGACCGCCGCCGGGAGGTCTTCCGGGCTCAGGAAGAGGCCGCGAACCAGACGCAACTGCCGCTGGCCTTCTAGCCGGCGACGGCCTGACCGCCGTAACCGGATCCCTTCTCAGGCAGTCGTCCCGGCTTCCGCGCCGGCTTCTGTTCGACTGCCGAGTTTACGCGGCTCTCCACCCTCTTCCGAACTCTCCGCGGGAGAAGGCGTGACCATCTTGGGCTGCTGGGGCGTCTTCAGCTCACGCTCGATGTCCCGCACCGAACCCTTGAATTCGCGAATCCCCTTGCCCAGGGACGAGCCGATTTCAGGGAGGCGCTTGGCGCCGAAGAGAAGCAAGAACACCAGGAAGATCAGGATGATCTCCCACATTCCAAGTCCGCTGAAACCCATGACAGCTCCCTCCCGCTGATGACCGGCGAAGCGTGCTGGTCCGTTCTGTGTGCTCGGTCAATCTAACTTATACAGGCGTCGCGCGCGCCGGGTCCTCTACAGCGCGCCGGGTCCTTTAGAGCCAGGCGCGGACGATCGGCGCCACGATGCCGATTCCCGCCAGCGTGAGCACGTTGAAATGAAATGCCAGCGGCCCCAGCGTAATGTCAAGCGCAACCAGCCCCAGGGAGACCGGTCCCAGGCTCGCCGTTACCGCCGCGGTCAGGAACTCGCGGGTCGCGCTCTCGGGCATGAACTGCGCGAGACGGGTCAGCAGGGCACCCAGGATGAAGCCACCCACCAGGACCACCACGAACCGGGAATATGATCGCCTTCGAGCTTCAAGCAACTTAGCCAATGCACGGCCTCCAACCGCGGCGTTCCCGCCCACGGAGCTTGTTGAACGACTTCGCCTCTGCTGTTGCGCGCCTGGACCCGCGAGGTTTCATCGACGCCGATCGACCACGTAGGCAATCGACGTGAGAAGCGCATCCTTCGCGGGCCCCTCCTCCAGATCGTCGAGCTCCGCGGCCGCCCAGCCGGCGTAGCGCTCTGCCCGCTCGCGCGCGTACTCGAGCCCGCCGAGTTCCTCCACCAGCCCGATGAGCCCGGCGATCTCCTCGTCGGAAGGATCGCGCCTGGAAAAGAACCTGCGAATCCCTTGCCGTTCCTGGTCCCCGGCCACCTTCATCGCTCCGATCAGGGGTAGCGTAACCTTCCGCTGACGCAGGTCGTGCCCCGTCGGTTTACCGGTCACCGCCTCGGTCCCGGTGTAGTCCAGCAGGTCGTCGGCGATCTGAAACGCCATTCCGAGGTTGTGCCCGAAGCGCCGGAGCGCCGAGCACCGGGGACCCGGGCGGGTGGCGAGGGCGCCGATCTCGCAGGATGCGGCCATGAGGGATGCCGTCTTGGCCGCGATCAGGGCGTAGTAGTCCTCTTCGGAGAAGTCCAGGGCGTCGTAGGAGGTCAGCTGGCGCATCTCTCCCAGACTCATCTCGTTGGCGGCGACTGCCAGGCACCGAAGCACGTCCAGATTGCCGACGCGGGTCAGCTCGGTGACGGAGCGGCTGTACAGGTAGTCCCCCATGATGATCGCAACCTGATGCGACCACAGCGCGTTGACCGTCGGCAGGCCGCGGCGCAGCACGGAATGGTCCACGGCATCGTCGTGCACCAGGGTCGCGAGGTGCACCAGTTCGACCGCCGCCGCCAGAGTAACGGCGGGATCCCCGTCTCCCCCGCAGATCCGGTCCGCCAGGAGCACCAGGGTGGGGCGAAACATCTTGCCCCGCATGAGCAGGAGGTACTGGTTGACCTCGTCGGTCATCCCCAGATTCGCACGAACGATGCGCCGGAGCTCTTCGCGCACGCGCTCCAGATCCTCTCGCACCGGCTCCTGGATGTGGGCAAGCGTGGATCGAGTCGTGGTGACGGGCTGGGTCAACTACCTCTTCCGGAAAGGGTGAGCCTGGGTCAGGAGGGGTCGCCGGGAGCAGGATCCACCGCCTCGTCGGCCGTCCTCCTCAGGGCCCGGCCGAGATCGCGCTCGCGCGCCTCGACATCCTGAAAGCCAATGTCGATTGCGAGGGTCTTCCTGTAGAAGTCGTACGCCGCCTCGGCATTGCCGGACGCCTCCTGAGCCCGCCCCATATAGTAGTAGATTCCGAGGAAGTCGTCTTCGCTCCCGGGGGGCAGTTCGAGGGCCTTCGCCAGCGCACCGGCCGCGAGAGCGGGCTGACCGGCGTCGAGAAAGCAGCGACCCAGCATCTCATAGGCCGCCGGGCTCGCGGGGTCCTCCCGGACAGCGCGTTGAAACGCGCCGATGGCCTCATGGCCGAGCCCCATGATCCGGTACGCGGTGCCCATGTCGTGATGGGTGCGCGCGTCCCCGGAAGGAAGGTTGCGGATCAAGCGGGCCCTGAAACGCGACAATGCGGCCTTGAAGTCCTCGGCGGGTTCGGCATCCTCGTCCGCCTCGGTCAGGCGGGTCGCCGCCGAGCCCGACCCCCCGTCCAGGATCAGCGCCCTGAGGTCCACAAACGCGGAAGACGATTCGGATTCGCGGGTCGCCTCCCGAAGATCGGCGGGCGGTTCCGGGCCCGGGGGATGATCCCCGGACGGCTCGAGGCGCGCGTCGGCCGTCATGAACGGACCCCCGCCAGCAGAGACCCGCGCAACCGGGACGGGTCGGGATCCAACAGCTTCAGGCGCGAGGCGGCCGCGGAAAGGACCACGGCCTCGGGGATGGTGCCGATGACCTCGGTTTGTGCGACGCGGCCACCCAGTCGGTCCACCTCCGTTTCAATGGCTTCGAAGACGCGCATGGGCGGTGTGCGTTCCATGTCTTCCAGGTTCATGGAGATCTGAAATACCTCGCTGGAGGGCAGATATAGCCCCAGAGCCCTCAACCCGACAAATCCGCCGCCGCTCTCGCGCAGTCGGCACGCGATTCCCTTCACTTGCTCCAACGATAACCCCGATACGCAGACATTCCACGCGAGGAGGGGCGGCCGGGCTCCGACACAGGTCGCGCCTGCGGTGGGATGGACGCCCGGATGGCCCCAGGGCCGAGGCAGGATATCGGGCTCGCGGCCGATTGGGAATCCCTCCACCAGCGCCTCGAATCCCCCGGCGCGCAGAGAGGCCAGGGAGCGGCCGGCCCCGGCAGCCCCGTACAGGTACACCGGTATCCCCATCGCGGCGAGCGCTTTCGCCACCCTGCGCGCGCTCGCGGCCGCGTCCTGCATGGCGAGGCCGCGGGCGGGGATGAACGGGAGCACGTCGAGGGCGCCCACGCGCGGGTGTACGCCCGTGTGCCGCCGCAGATCGATGGCCTCCACCGCCAGACGCGCGACCGCCAGAGCCGCTCGCTCCACGACCGGAGGAGCGCCCGCGAAGGAGATGACCGAACGGTGGTGGTCCGGATCGGCGGTACGGGCCAACACCTCTGCGCCCTCGGAGGCGATGACCCGGGCGAACTCGCGAACCAGGGCAGGATCGCGGCCTTCGCTGAAGTTGGGGACCGCTTCAAGGACCGGCGTCATGTCGCGATTATACCCCGGCGGCGCCGCCCTCTCAACCCGGATCGGTCAGCGGGAGAGCGCGCCGTCCCCGCCTGTCGGGGGAAGCCTCTTCCGGTGTCAGTTCCCGGTGCGGACCAGCACTGCCGGCACGCGGCGCTCGAGGCCGAAATTGCCGGGCTGGAGTTGGTGCGCCCAATCGAAGACCATCACCGCGCCATCGTCCAGGTAGCCCTGGCTGGAAATCCGCACCGCGGCGTAGTGGTGCCCTTCCGCTCCCGAATAACGGAGCACGTACGTGGTCGCGGAAAGAGCCTCGACCGCCTGGGTCGTGTAGTCCCCCGCGGGCGCGGTGGTCACGTCGATGCATCCGGCGTCGCTTCCGGGTCCGCACTTGAGCTGGCTGGTGGAAAAGACCCGGTTGTGGATCTCGGCGCCCGGCCCGGGAACCAGCCACCACCCGGACCGATCCTGTTCGAAACGGAAGTGTCGACCGGGCGCGTCTCCGTGAACGATGGGGCCGTCCTGCTCGTTCAGCGGAAAGCGAAAGCCTGAAGACGACGGCGCGTCGAGGTAGGAGTAGATCAGCTCCCCGTGGTAATCGGGGCGCGGGGTCGCGCTCGCCATCGCGCTGGCTGTGCTCTCGTGCCCCTGGTCGTCGAGGGCGGAAACGAAGTAGCTGTAGGTCTCGCCGTTGTTCGCCCGCAGGTCAAGAAACCCCTCGGAGTCCGTCTCGCCCAGGAGGAAGGTGTCCCCGTCGTCGAGGTATACCTTGTAGTGGGAGAAGTCCGCGGCGGCGCGCGCGTCGTCGCTCCAGGTGAGGAAGACGGATCCATCCAGCGCCGTCGCCAGGACGGTGACCGGTACCGCGGGAGGATCGGGCATCGGAACGGCGACCTCGACCAGGTGGCTGGAAGGTGTTTCCAGTCCCGAGGCCCCGACCGCCGCCACGTAGTACTCGTAGGTCACCCCCGCGGCCACGTTGGCGTCGCGGTACTCGCAGGCGCCTTCCGCGCAGCTGCTCACCTCCGCGATGAGAAAGTAGTCCGGGTCGGTGATGCGCCGGGCGTAGACGCGGAAGGATTCACCGCTCCAGCCGGGCGCCAGGGTCCATGTCACGGTGACCACCCCGGCGAAGTAGTGGGCATCCAGCGCGCGCGGCGCAGCGGGGGGATCGTCCAGACTGAGCAGCACTCCGTCCTCGTCACACGCCGTCAGGGCGCCCAGCAGGAGGAGGGCCTGCACGCTGCGAACATACCGTCCAACCGCATACCCCTGACCGAACATCGGCACCTCCCCGTGGCATCCCCTGGAGCATTGCAGGCGTCTTCACCCATCAACTCCGATCACCTTGCACGAGGTGTGCCACAACGCCGGCATGCGGGGACGGGAGACCAGGGGAAGACGGGCGCGCGGCTGGAGGACTCCGACATCGGCCTGGCGGTGCTCATGGGTACAACCCCACGTCTCCTCCCACGAGCCCCGAGGCTGCGCAGGCGCGGGTGTCAGCGAAACTGTCCCGCCAGCGGGTCGGAACGGTCGTACTGCTGGTAGTCGAACTTCAGGTCGCGATTGTCGCTCAGGGCCACCTCGAAGCGGAACGCCCAGTTGCCGGTGACCGTGCGTCTGAAGTCGAAGTTGGCTTCCCAGCGATGCAACTGCCGGGTGAAGGTGATCATGTGGTCGTTGAACGACCCGAGTTCCATGTCGTAGGAGGTGCGCCAACTCGCCCGCCACAGCTCGGTGGGCTCGAAGCGGACGTTCAGTTGAAGCATCTGCCGGGCCATCTCGGCCTGCCGCGGGCGCTGTAGCGAATAGGAGACACTCGCGTCCCATCCGCTGCCGCCCCTGGACCGCCCCTGAGCGCTCGGCCTGCCGAAGTCGCGGGAGGCATCGCCGAACCCCGGCACGACCTGGCTTTCGTCGAGGCCGCTGCTCGCCGTGAAGGGGTCTTCCTCCTCGAGGAGCTCTTCCTCTTCCGGTTCCGGCTCCGAAACCGTCTCTCCGTCGCCGCCCCCGAGGCCGATCAGCCCCCCGATCCAGCGCAGTGGCGGAGAAGCCGCGTTCAGGGAGAACGAGAGATCGAGCCCGGAGAGATGGGGCGCGAACTGCCGCCCCTCCCCTCCCTGAGCGCTCTCGTCGAACAGCAAGTGCTCCATGGAGATCTGCAGGCCGCGCAGGAAATCCGAGCTGATGCTGTTGGAGAGGGTGGTGGTCGTGAAGCCTTCCGTGAACTGGCCGAGCGAGTCCGCGCGCACGAAGTCGTAGTTGACCGCGCTGGTCTGCAGCGCCAGCAGCTGAACGATCTCCGCCCGCTCCCTGCGCCGCGGTTCCGCGCCGAGGTCCGGAGGAGCATCGTCTTCGCCCACCTCCGCTTCCTCCCCGGTCTCCCGTTTCGCCTCGAAGGTCTGGTTGAGCCGGATCCGCATCTCGTTCTTGGCGCGGAACTCCCCGCGGCCGAAGACGGCGTCCTGGAGGTCCGTCTGCGTCACTGCCGGGGCGTAGGAGTAATCGAAGCCGGGCGAGAGTTTGTGGCGGATGGCGGAGAAGCCCCCCACACCCGGCCAGAGGCCGTAGAGGTCGGTCTTCAGCCCGGCACCGAAGGAGAGGCGGGTGGGCGCGGACACCAGCGACCCCGCCTCCGGAATCTTGTTCGTCTGCAGCGCCCGGCCCGACATGGAAAGGTTGGGCGTAAGGGTGGTGGTCCCGACGAGGCGTTGCTGGTAGCTGAGCGTCTGGGACCAGGTTAGGTCGGTGCTGCTCAGGTCGACGCGCTCAGGGAAGGCGCTGTCGGCCGCCGGCGCGACCACACGGCCGAACCAGGCCTCCAGGCGGTCGGCAGCCGCCAGGCCGGCGTCGGGCGCGAGGACCTCAAGCCCGTTCCGTGTCACGGCCTCGTCGAAGCTCAGGCTGTGCGACAGGGAGAGCGCGCCCAGGCTGAGGCTCGACGACAGTCCCCCGCGCACGTTCTGCTTGTCCGCCAGGCTCTCCTTGAAGTCGCCCGGCGGCTGATCCAGCCGGTCCTCGATGCTGCGCGTGTAGTTCCCGCTTCCCGTCCAGATGACGTTGTTGTACCAGCTCGCCCGCGACGACGGGGCGGAGAAGAAGGTGATGGGCGACAGCGAGAGGTTGGCCGAGGGCAGCGTGAGCGAAATCCGGTCGTCGGACAGGAACTGGCGGCGGTTGGAACTCAGGGAGACGTTGCCCCAGTCGAAGCGGCGGTTGATCCCTCCCTGCGAGTCGATCGACTGCGTGACCTCGCGCGGGTCGAAGGAGTTCTGGCGCACGAAGTCCGTGGAGGAGGCGTAGCTGGACCGGAGTTCGAAGCGGGTGCGCTCGTCGAGTTCCCAGTTGTGGGAGGTGCTGAAGGCGAGCGTGGTGCTCCCGCCCTCCCGCCAGAAGTTGCGGAAGTTGATGTTGCCGCGCAGAAACTGCCGTAGCCAGCTGTAGTTCAGGGTCCCCGTCACGCCCACGTAGTTGTCGGCCCACCAGTCCATCGCCACCGATGCGTCGGCGTACTCATTGATGGCCCAGTAGAAGCCGAGGTTGGAGATGCGCCGGCTGTAGCCCGCCGAGCTGCGCACGATGTCGTTCACGCTGAAGCGCGGTGTCAGGATGCCGCTGGCGCGTCCGCGCTCGATGCTCTGGAACATGAAGGGGAACCAGAAGACGGGAACATCGTCGAAGTAGAGCTTCACCGACCTCGCCACCAGCACGTTGCCGGCCACGATCTTGATCTGGTTGGTGTCGAAGCGGTAGTGGGGATGCTCGAGATCGCAGGTGGTGAAGCCGACGTGCGCCCCGTGGACGACCTCAGACGTCACCGAGGGCAGGTCGCCGCTCACGATCCAGGGACTGCCCGATTCCGCGAACTGGGTGCGCGCGCTGTAGGCGGTGCCGCGCCGGCTGTCGAGGCTGTAGATCATGGAGGTGCTGTTGAGGGGCTCGCCCTCGCGCCCGGTAAACACCGAAGCGCCCTCGGTCCACAGCAGGCTCGTGGAGTCGTCCATCGTGATGGAGGAGTCGGCCTCCAGCTGCATGCGCTCCGCACCTTCCCGGAAGAATCGCGCACGCGCGTCCGATGAGCCGTAAAGGACCACCTCGCCGCTCGACCCGAACTCCAGCCCGGTTCCCTCGTACTGGCTGGCCTGGTATCCCGGAAGCGAGAGCAGGGCATTGAGCACGGAGTCCGGACCCGGGGCGACCGGTCGGGGAGCCCGTTCCGTCGAGTCGGGCAGTTCCCGAAGCGAGTCGGGGAGCGGCGGGGCGGCCAGGCGCTCGAGCAGCTGGAGAACCTGTACCCGCGCGGAGTCCACGACCACGGTCGTGTCGGGAGACTGTGGCGGGGCGATCGAGTCCGGGGCCTGCTGCCCGTGCGCCTGGAGGGGGAGGCCCGCCACTAGCAGCGGCAGAAGCACAGCGACCACCGGGTGCGGGAGCCGGCGGCGCGGATCCGGCAGCCGATGGCGCCGGAAGGGCAGGGCCGCGCAGGAGTGACCGCGGGTCATGACCTACCCCGCCTGAACGGAGTCCGACGGCGGGTCGGCCGCAGCTGAGATCCTCTCCTCCCGCTTGCGGTAGATCATGACCGAGAGCAGGATCGAGAATTCGTACAGAATGATCAGCGGCACCATCATGAGCAGCGTCACCATGATGACGTCACCCGGGGAGATGAGCGCCGCGACAATCGTGATCAGCAGGATGGCGTGCCGGCGCTTGTCGCGCAGGAACGCCGGCGTCACGAGGCCCAGAACGCTCAGGATCATGACCACCACGGGCAACTCGAAGATGATGCCGAACGCCACCAGGAGCTGAATGGTGAATCCGAAGTAGTCCTGGGCGGTCCACTGGGGCATCATGATTTCCGTCTGGAACCCGACCAGGAAATCCAGGCTGATCGGCAGCGCGATGTAGTAGGCCATCACCACGCCCAGAACGAAGAGCACCAGGCCCATGTAGAGGGAGGGAACGATGACCCGCTTCTCGGCCTTCTTGAGCGCCGGCGCCAGAAACGACCAGATTTGATAGACGATGATGGGGAACACCAGGAGGAACCCGACCAGGATCCCGTACTTGAGCGTAATGAAGAACGCGTCCGTGGGTCTCAGATTGATGAGCATCTGGTCCTCGCCGAACAGCGCCTGGTAGGGCTGGAACAGGATGTCCATCGCGCGGCCGTAGTGAACCAGCAGGAACCCCGCCACTGCCCCGATCGCCAGCGCCAGCAGGCTCCACAGGATGCGCCAGCGAAGCTCCTCAAGGTGGTCGAGAAAAGGCATCTCTCCGGCAGGGTTCGGGGTTTTGCTGGGCATGCGATGAGACTCCGCGGGTTACGGCCCGACCGATGATCACGGAAAGATAATGACTCGACGGCGGAGGAACGGTGCCGGCAGCAGGCTTCCGCTGACGTTCCGCTCGCGCGTCAGATCGGAAGCTCGACCTGGTCCCTGGCCCGAAGGCTGCGTTCCCGCCGGAGGTTCAGGTCCGCGATCATCTCTTGGAACTCTTGGATATCCTGGAAGTTCCTGTACACGGAGGCGAAGCGGACGTAGGCAACCCGATCGAGGGGTTTGAGCGCTTCCATCACCATCTCGCCGATACGCGAACTCCGGACCTCACCGCCCCCCTCCACGGTGAGCGTGTACTGGATGTTCCCGGCGATGGCGTCGATGGTGGAAGGAGAGACGGGGCGCTTGGCACAGGCCACCTGAATGCTGCGCACGAGTTTCGCGCGCTCGAAGTCCTCGGAGTCGCCGCGCGCCTTCAGGACCCGCAGCGGCCGCTCCTGGATGTACTCGTAGGTCGTGAATCGGCCACGGCACTCCTTGCATTCCCGGCGGCGGCGCACAGCCTGCCCCTGCCCGGTCGAGCGCGTATCAACCACGTGATTGTCGCGGCAACCACAGTGAGGACACCGCATCCCGCACCTCCCGAGGGAATGTCGCTGGCGGGCAGCGCCGGCAGACCCTACAGCCTTATCGCAGCCGCCCGGTGACCTGCGCCTCCCCGGACCCGCCCTGGGGGATCTCCTGAAGTTTCTGCTGCGCGTCCTCCGCGACGTCGGAGTCGGGGAACCCGCTGATCACTCGTTCCAGCAGGTTGCGGGCCTCTTCCGTATCTCCGAGTTCGTCGTGGAGAAGCGCGGCACGGTAGAGCGCCTCCGGAACCCTCGGGGAGTCCGGGTACATCATGGGAACGCGCATGAACCCCTCGATCGCGTCCTCGAGGCGTTCCTCCTGCAGGTCGAGGTCGGAAAGGAAAAAGGTCGCGTCCCCGGCGAGTTCGTGATTCGGGTAGTTGGCGAGGAACTCGTCGAAACCGCGGCGAGCGGTGACGTTCGAGCCCCGGTTGTACATCACCAGGGCTGCCTCGAAATGCGCGTCGGGCCCTTCGACATCCTCCAACGGAAGCCCGACGTCGCCCGAATCCTGAACGACGACGGGCGCCCGCTGCATCATTTCGACCTGGTCGCGCAGGGAGGCCATGGCTCGCTGGCTCTGGCCTTCAACCTCAATGAGGATCAGGATCTGCTGGAGGAGTTCATCCAGCCTCTGCAGTACCTCTCGGCGCAACTCCAGATAGAGACCCGTCTGGCCCGAAAGGGTGTCCTGACCGGCGCGAACCAGCGTCTCGAAGTCGGCCAGATCCCTCGCCTGGCGATCGGCGAGCGCGCCGACCTCCTCCTGCAGTACGCGGATGTCCCCCTTGGTGGCGCATCCCGCGCCCGCCAGCACCCCGATCAGGGCGATCAGGACGACATGTCGCGGCACGGCGGTCGTATCCCGACGCACTTACCCGGCCAGGCCGATTCCGGGTCGCGCGACTACTGGCCGCCGCCCGGAACCTGGATCTGATTGCCTCCAGCCGTGATCACGAACTCGTCGCGCCGGTTCTGTGCCCAGGATTGTTCGTTGCTGCCCTGCTCGCGGGGGCGCTCTTCGCCGTAGGAACGGACCTCGAAGCGCGATTCGCCAAGCCCGGCGTTGACCAGGAACTGGCGCACGGCCTCCGCGCGCCGGCTTCCCAGGGCCAGATTGTACTCCGAGGATCCGCGCTCGTCCGCGTGTCCCTCGATGCGAAGCCGGACCGCGGGGCTCGCGCGCAGTACGTCGACCTTCTGCTGGAGCACGCCTTCGGCGTCGTTGCGAATCTCGGCCATGTCGAAGTCGAAGAAGACCATCGCCGTGAGGGCCTCGCGCGCGGCCTCAAGCGCGGCAGCACGGCGAGCCTCCTCTTCGGCCGCCCTGCGGGCCGCTTCTTCCGCCGCTCTGCGAGCCGCGTCGATCGAATCCTGGTTCGGGCCCTCTTCGACGGGCGGCGGTGGGGGAGGAGGAATCTCCTCCTGTCCGCACGCAGCGACGAACAGTCCGGCCGCAACGACGGAAATGATGAGACTGCGGTGCAACATCGCTACTCCTGGAATATGGGGTTCGGTGTCGGATACCAAGTGTGCGCCGGAATCAGCCATATACCTACGATATCGGACGCCCGCGCGCAATATCCCGCGCGGCCTGCCCGTGCGCGGCGGATGGCCAGCTCAGTTCTCCCGGGTCGGGGGCTGGCTGGACGCCAGACTGGGTGACCAGTCGGGTACGCGCGGCCTCACGCCCGAGAGCACGGAACGAATCCTTCCGCTCACCGTGTCCACGACGAAGAGCCCGAATCCCCAGTCCCGTTCTCCCACGAAGACCAGGTGCCGCCCATCCGGCGCCCAGCTGGGGTCCTCGTTGTTGCCCTCGTAGGTCAGCTGCAGCAACCGTTGTCCCTGTGCCGCCACATCGGCGATGAGGATGTGGTAGCTGCCCCGGCGGTAGCGGCCGTGGAAGGCGACCCGGTCGCCGGACGGCGCCCAGTCGGGCGAGGTATAGTAGCCGCCCTGTCCGTAGAGATAGGGAGAAACCAGGTCCGGTCGGCCGCCGGCCTCCGCCGGCATCACGTAGATCTGCGGGATGGCCACGCCCAGCCGGTTGGAGTTGAAGGCCAGACGCCTGCCGTCCGGTGAAAAAGTGGGCGACAGATCGTTCCAGCGCCCGCCGGTGAGGCGCCACAGGCAGCAGTTCTCGCGGACGCGCCAGGAGAAGAGACCGCTCTCGGCGCCGTCTGCCAGGGAAAAGAGGATCTCCTCCCCGTTCGGATGATACACCGGGGTCATCGGCTGCCCGGTGCGGTTGAACTCGAGGACCCGCGACTGCCCCGTGGCGAGTTCCATTTCGTGGATGGCCGGATCCTCGCTTGCGAACGACAGGAAGGCCAGGCGGGAGCCGTCCGGGGACCACGAACAGGACATGGTGAGGGAGTTGAAGTTGGTGAGCCGCCGCAGGTTCTCGCCGTCCGAGTCGACCACGTAGAGCTCTTGGGAACCGGAGGCCGATTCCATCGAAAAGCAGATCCGGCTGGCGGCCATCCCGGGCTCCCCGGTAATCCATCGGACGACGTCGTCGGAGATCGCGTGGACCGCCATGCGGAAGTCTTCCGCGTCGGGGCGCGGAAGCGAAAAGCGCGCCCGTTCCCTGACTTCCGAGAAGACGACGTCGTGAAGCTCCAGGACCAGCACGAAGCGGTCGCCCAGCCCCTCGACCTGGCCGGTCACGAGCCAGTCGGCGCCGAACTGGTCCCAGAGGCCGTAATCCACCGCTCCGCCGCCGGGCGCGAGGGGAATCGAGTCCATCATCTCGAACCGGTCGCTGTAGCGCAGGTCGCGGGCGATCACGGCTTCGACCCGGGGCGCGACCGTCAGGCCGCCGAAACGGCCCGTGAAGGTGCTGATCGCCAGGGTGGGCACATAGCTCTCGTAGACCACCCCCAGATGGCGCACCGTGCCCGGGATGGTGTCGACCTGGGCAGCCGCCTGGCCGGCGCTGGTCGCCAGCAGGAGCATCAGAAGGGCCGTGCCTCCAGGCAGGCGCGGGCGGGGTCCGCCCGGGTTGACCTGTCGGACCTGATTTGCGTTCCGGACGCCTGTCCTCATGTGACCATCCTCCCTACGCAGCCGGAGACGACCCTGGATGGGCCGGGGACTCCGTCGGCGGCCGGCGCCGCGCCGGGCTGAATGTGAACCGGAACGGTGCGTGTTCAAGCCCCATCTCCGGCGGCAGCGGGCCGAAGCGTCCACCTCCGGCGCACTCGACGGCCTCCCGGACGGCCAGGTTGAAGACCACGCTCCTCGATGCCTCGGAAATGCGAACCGTCGTGTCGATCACCTTGCCCTCCCGGTCGAGCACGAAGTCCACCGAAGCGGTCAGATCGGCTCTCCCGGGCGGACGGAAGCAGCGCCGCATCTGCCGCTGCATGTTGGCGTAGTACTGTGGGAAATCCCGTTCCACGCCCCTCATGCGGACGTCGAGATCGTCGGTGCCCGTGCCGGGTTCATCGATGGGCGCAGGCTGGGCTTCCTCCTCCACCGGCTGTGCGTCCGGTACCGGCTCCGGGGCGTCGGGGCGCGGTTCCGGCTCCGGCTCCGGTTCGTCCTCCAGTACCGCCGCGGATTCCTCCTCGGGAAGGGGCTCGGGCTCGGGGGTGTCGACGGTGAGCTCCTCCTCCTCCGGAGCCGGGGCGGGTTCGACCTCGGAAGCGGGCGCGGGCATGGCGACCAGTTCCAGTTCTATGGTCACCAGCTGCACCGGCTCGGGCTGCATGTTGGTCGCCACAACCAGCATCAGGAAAAACCCGTGGAGGCCAACCGAGAAGAGAACCGGAGATCGGCCCGGCCCGTCCCTTCGCCGTCGTGCGCTTCGGTCCACCGCCACTCCTCGTGCTATCGGCTCGCGTCGGGCTCGGCAACGATCGCGAAGCGGATTCCCTCCTGGCGCGCCAGGTCCTGGACCCTCGCGAAGACCCGCACCATGTCGCCATGATACGCAAGGGAGTCACCCCGAATGTAGATCTGCCCGACGTTCCGCGCAGTCACCGCCTGGGAAAGCACGTCCGGGAAGTCGTCGTAGGGCACGACCGTCTCGGAGATCACGATCTCGCCGTTGGCGCGAACCGCGACGATCAGGGGCTCCTCGTCCGCGGTCAGAGGCGCCACATCGGCCCGCGGCACGCCCACCTCGATGCCCCCCTGGAGGATCGGGGCCGTGATGATGAAGATCACCAGCAGCGTGAAGGCGACGTCCACCAGGGAGGTCACGTTGATCTCCGCGCGCAACGGCAGATCCTCGCGGCGTCCCCGGGACCGGCTGTCGTGGCTCAAACGTGGCCCTCCCGCGCGAGCGTGCCGATGAACTCGCTCGAGAACCCCTCGAGTTCACCCGTGACCAGGTTCAACCGCGAAACGTAGTAGTTGTAGGCGATGACCGCGGGGATGGCGACGAAGAGCCCGGTCATGGTGGTCAGTAGCGCCTCCGCCACCCCCGGCGCCACGGCGGCGATGTTCGCCGAGCCGCTCGCGGTGATGCCCCGGAAGGTGTTCATGATGCCGATGACGGTTCCCATCAGCCCGAGCAGGGGTGAGATGGAGCCGATGACCGCGAGCCACGTGAGCCCGTGGGCAAGGTCGTCGCGCTCGTCGGATTCCTCCTTCTGCAGCACCATCCGAAGCGTGTCCAGCTGGACCTGGGTCAAGCCTTCCCTCGCGGACACGCCTTCGCGCAGCGCTCCCGGCCGCAGCTCGCTGAAGAAGTTCACCCCGTGTCGGAAGAGACGGCCGTAGGGGGACTCCGGAAGGGCCAGGATCGCGGTATAGGCCTCTTCGAGCCCGCGCGCATTGGACACCGCGTCCAGGAACTGGTTGCCCTGGGTCTGAACCCGACGAAACTGGAGGTACTTCCAGCCGATCACGTACCAGCTTGCCAGGGAAAACACCCCGAGCACGGCCAGCACCACCAGGGTCGGAGCGCTCGCTCCGACGACCATGTCCAGCAAGGTTGCCGGGGGGCGGCTCTGGAGCGCGAGGATCCCGATCGCGGTCATTGGGCTTCAGTTCTCCGGCTCTTCAGGGGTGACGGGGCCGGGAATGGACGGCGGCCCGGGCGATGACGAAATCCGGGACACACTACCCCCGCTCGCTCCGCGGGATCCTGGCGTGTCCGGGCCCGGTGATCACGGTCCGGCGGCCCCCGCCCTCCAGGGACGCAGGTACTCCGGCTCCCACGCGCGCGCGTTCGCTACGGGTGGCCCGGGCATGAGCGTGAAGAGGCGCGCGAGCCCTTCGGCCGTGGGCAGTCCGACCGGGGGCGCGACAACACGCCAGCCCTGCCGCCTGATCGCCGCAGCGTGGCGAAAGGCGCCGTCGCCCGCGAAGATCGCGCCTTCGGGAACGGCCGACGACAACACTTCGCCCAGGCGCGTGGCAGTCGGGGGGACCAGGATGTCCGCCGCGGCAGGCCCTACCCGGAAACAGCCCGCGTAGACCCGATCGGCGCGCGCGTCGAAGAGGACGTAGCACGGCGTGCCGGGCTCGCAAGGCTCCGCCCCCCGGTCCTCCTGCCCCTTGCGCCAGCCGGCCGGCCCGGACCAGCCGGCGGGCAGCCACACCCCTTCCGAAGCGGCGGCGGCGGCCAGGCTGGAATAGGTCCATATCGGCACCCCGCATCCCTCCGCCAGCCCCTTGGCGGTCGCCGCCGCGACGCGCACGCCGGTGAAGGATCCCGGGCCGCTTCCCACGACGATGCCGGCCAGATCGCCCAACTGGGCGCCGGAGGCCACCAGCACCCCGCGAATGGCGGGCAGCAGGCGGGCGGCATGCCGGCGCGGACTGCGCAGGAAGGCGCGCGCAAGCACCTTGCCGTTCGCGGTCACGATGACCGACCCCAGGCGCGACGACGTGTCGAAGGCGAGGATGGTGCGGCCGCGTCCGTTCATCGATTCGGCAACGCGGGCGGGTTTCCTCTGCGCAGAACCTCCACCGCGCGCACGTCGGCACCGGGCGCCGTTGCGCTCAGGGATATCTCCCAGTGGTCCGGCGGAAGCACGGCCCGCGCCCTCTCCGGCCATTCGACGATCACGATTTCACGCGGGACGCCGAGCTCGAACCAGCCCAGCTCCGCCAGTTCGGACTCGTCGTTCAGGCGATACAGATCCATGTGCACGATGGTGCGTCCCCCCGTCCCGGGATAGCGGAAGACCAGATTGAAGGTCGGGGAGGGCAAGGCCCCGCGCACCCCCGCCCCGCGGGCCACCGCCCTGGCCAGGACCGACTTCCCCGCACCCACCGGACCGCGCAGCATCAGAAACACCGGAGGCCTGACCGAGGATCCGATGCGCCGGCCCCACCGCGCCAACTCCTCCTCGCTCAGCACCAACTGCGTCTGCGCGACCGGGGCTTCCGCCCTGTCAGGGGGCATCCCGGCCTACCTCTTCGCGGTTTCGCCCTCGAGCGACACCCGCAGCTCGAACAGCTGGTCCCGCAGCATCGCGGCCCGCTCGAACTCCAGCGCGTCGGACGCCCGGTTCATTTCCTCCTCCAGAATTTTCACGTACTCTTCACGGTTGACTTCGTCCGAATAGCCCGACCGAGGCTCGGCCACCAGGGCCACCGGCTTTTCGCGCGCATCCGCCACGCGGGTGCTGAACTCGATCTCCTCCACGCTCTTCACGATGGTCTCCGGAGTGATCCGATGTTCCCTGTTGTAGGCCAGCTGAATCTCGCGCCGGCGGTCGGTCTCGTCGAGGCATCTCGCCATCGATTCGGTGATGGTGTCGGCATACAGAATCGCCGTGCCGCGGACGTTGCGGGCGGCCCGGCCGATGGTCTGGATGAGCGAACGGGCGTCGCGCAGGAACCCTTCCTTGTCGGCGTCGAGAATCGCGACCAGCGACACCTCCGGAAGATCGAGACCCTCGCGCAGCAGGTTGATGCCCACCAGCACGTCGATCCCGCCGAGCCGCAGTGCCCGCAGGATGTCCACGCGGTCGATGGTATTGATCTCCGAGTGCATGTAGCGCACCCGCACCCCCAGCGACTGCAGGTACTCGGAGAGGTCCTCCGCCATGCGCTTGGTCAGGGTGGTGACCAGGATGCGCTCCCCGCGGGCCGCCCGCTCGCGGATCTCGGCCAGCAGATCGTCGACCTGGCCACGCACGGGACGCACCTCCACCTCCGGGTCGACGAGCCCCGTGGGACGGATGATCTGCTCCACCACGACGCCGCGTGACAGCCCCAGCTCCATGTCGCCGGGGGTGGCCGACACGAAGACCGCCTGATCGAGCACGGACTCCCATTCCTCGTACCGGAGCGGCCGATTGTCCAGCGCGCTGGGCAGTCGAAAGCCGAACTCGACCAGGGTGTCCTTGCGCGCCTTGTCGCCGTTGAACATCCCGCGAATCTGCGGGAGGGACACGTGCGATTCGTCGACGATGGTGAGGAAATGGTCCGGGAAATAGTCCAGGAGGCAGGACGGCCGTTCCCCCGCCTCGCGGCGGCTGATGAAGCGCGAGTAGTTTTCGATGCCGGGGCAGGTGCCCACCTCGAGCATCATCTCGATGTCGAAGTTGGTGCGGGATTCGAGCCGCTGCGCCTCCAGCAGCTTGCCCGCCCTGCGAAAGCGGTGCAGCTGATCGGCCAGTTCGTCGCGGATCAGGGGCACCGCCTCCTCTATGGTGCGCCGATGGGTGACGTAGTGGCTGGCGGGATAGATGGCGGTGCGGTTCAGGGATACGATCCCATCCCCCGTGAGGGGCTCGAAACGGGTGATTCGCTCGATTTCATCACCCCACAGCTCGATGCGGATGCCCTGCTCCTCATAAGCGGGGAGAATCTCCACGGTGTCGCCCCGGACCCTGAAGGTGCCGCGCTCGAAGGCGAAGTCGTTGCGGCCGTACTGGATGTCGACCAACGCCCGCAGCAGCTCGTCGCGCGGCACGACCTCGCCGACGCGAGCTTCGAGCATCAGGGAGCGGTAGTCGGCTGGATTGCCGAGGCCGTAGATGCAGGAAACCGACGCCACCACGATGACATCGTCCCGTTCGAAAAGGGAGGAAGTGGACCGCAGGCGCAGCCGGTCGATGTCCTCGTTGATGCTCGCGTCCTTCTCGATGTAGGTGTCCGTGGAGGGGACGTACGCTTCAGGCTGGTAATAGTCGTAGTAGGAGACGAAATACTCGACCGCATTGACGGGAAAGAGGGCCTTCAGCTCCCCGTAGAGCTGGGCCGCCAGAGTCTTGTTGTGGGACATGACGAGCGTCGGACGGCGATGGTTCCGGATGACGTGCGCCATGGTGAGGGTCTTCCCGGTGCCGGTCGCCCCCAGCAGCGTCTGGAAGCGCGTGCCGCCCTCGAGCCCGGCCGACAGTTGCTCGATCGCGGAAGGCTGGTCTCCCGCGGGATCGAAGGAAGAGTGAATCTCGAACCGGGGCACGGCGTCAGGCCTCGGTCCTTTCCGCCTCGCCCTTGCTCTCGCGCCGCTCGACCCTGAGCACGCCCTTCACCTGGTTCACGGCCTTCAGCACCTTTTCCAGGTGGGACCGGTCCTCCACCTCCACTACGAATTCGCCGGTCATGCCGGCCTTGTCCGACCGGACGTCCGCGTTCTGAATGTTGGTCCCGGTGTTGGTGATGGCCTTGGCGATATCCGACAGGAGCCCCCGGCGGTCGACGGCCCGGGCGTGAATCTTCACCATCCGGGTATCGCCCTTCTCCGCCGTCCACCGGATCTCGACCCTGCGTTCCGGGTCCTGGGACAGATAGAGCACGTTGGCGCAGTCCGTCCGGTGAATCGAGATGCCGCGGCCGACCGTGATGTAGCCGATGACGTTGTCACCGGGTACGGGCTGGCAGCACTGGGAGTAGCGCACCATCAGGTTGTCCACGCCCTGGATGCGCACGCCCCTGCTGGACGGACGTATCCTGGCGGCGATGCGCCGCAGGGTGGAGGGGGGCTGGGGGCCGGGAGTTTCCCGGTCCGGGAAGAGCGCCTTGAGCACGGCCCCCGGCCCCACGTCCCCGCGCCCCAGCGCCGCCTGCAGCTGGTCGAAGTCGGGATAGCCCAGCTGTGCGGCCGCGTGAATCCTCGCCTCGTCGCCCGGCTTTGGAAGGCGTCGCTTGCGCAGCTCCTGCTTCAGGAAATCCCCACCCAGCTGGAGCGCGGAGGCGAATTCCTCCTTGCGGATCCAGCGCCGGATCTGCCCGCGCGCCCGCGACGTCTTCACGAACGCGAGCCAGTCGCGGTTGGGCCGCTGCTTCTGGTTCTTGATGATCTCGACCGTGTCGCCGTTCTTCAGCTTGCGCGAGAGCGGGGCGATGCGTCCGTTCACCCGCGCGCCCGCGCAGTGCGATCCGATTTCGCTGTGGACGGAATACGCGAAGTCGATCGGGGTCGCCCCGACGGGAAGCTGCTTGACTTCACCCCTGGGGGTGAAGACGAAGATCTCCCCCTGGAAGAGGTCCATGCGGAGGAACTCCATGAATTCCTCCGGCTCGCTGGTATCCTTCTGCCATTCGAGCACCTGCCGGAACCAGGAGAGAGCTTCTCCGACCTCGTCCTTCCTGGCGTGCCCGCCTTCCTTGTAGCGCCAGTGCGCGGCGATCCCCTGCTCCGCCGTCAGATGCATCGCTTCGGTGCGGATCTGGATCTCGTAGCGGCGCCCGCGCGGACCGAACACGGTCGTGTGCAGGGACTGGTACATGTTGGACTTCGGTGTTGCGATATAGTCGCGGAAGCGCTCCTGCACCGGAGTCCAGCGGTTGTGGATGACCCCGAGCGCCGCATAGCAGTGCTGCACCGAGTCCGTAATCACGCGCAGTGCGAGCAGATCCTGGATGTCCTCGAAGGGAAGGTCGTTGGCACGGATCTTCTTGTGGATGGACCACAGGTGCTTCGGCCTGCCCGTCACGTCCACGAAGGGAATGCCGGCCTCGGTCAGCATGTCCACCACCGGACGCCTCATTTCCATGATCTGGCGCTCGCGCTCCCGCCGGCGCTGCTGAATCTTCTTCTTCAGCTGGTTGTAATCGTCGGGTTCGAGGAACTTGAAGGCCAGGTCCTCGAGTTCCCACTTGATGGCGGCCAGTCCAAGGCGATGGGCGATGGGGGCATAGATGTTGCGTGTCTCCAGCGCGATTCGCCGTTGCTTGGCAGGTCGCAGGTGCTCGAGCGTCCGCATGTTGTGGAGCCGGTCGGCGAGCTTGATGAGGATGACGCGGGCGTCCTGGACCATCGACACCAGCAGCTTGCGGTAGTTCTCGACCTGCCGTTCCGCATTCGACCGGAAGCGGACCCTCCCGATCTTCGTCACCCCGTCCACGATGCCCGCCACCTCGCCGCCGAACTGGGCCTCCACATCGGTCAGGTCGACGGCGGTGTCCTCCACCACATCGTGGATCAGGCCTGCGGTTATGGAGGCGGTATCCAGACGAAGCTCCGCCAGGATGGTGGCGACGCCGACTGCGTGGGTGACGTAGCTGGCGCCGGAGGCTCGCCGCTGGCCCGCGTGTGCCTCGGCCGCGAGCCGGTGCGCCCTCTCGATCCGGCCGACGTCCAGGCGGTCGGCGTACGCCTCGATGGCCGGAGCAAGACCGGCGGGCAGTTTCTGCACCGCGTTCCTGGCAATCGTGGCAGTCGAAGTCGCCATTGTGACCCTGCAAAACGGGAGAGCGGTGTACCGAAGGGTTCGAGCGATGCCCGACCAGTGAACATAATCGCCCGCCGGGGTATCCGCAGGGACCGGGCGTGCGCGCAGCCTGACGCAGCCGGCACCCCGGCTCGAGCTCGGGAAGGTTCGCTACATCAAGCCGTCCTGGGCCAGGGAACGGAATGCCTCGCCCGCGATGATCACATGGTCGAGCACGGGAATTCCGACTGTGCGGCCGGCCGCGGACAGCTGTCGGGTGACTTCGCGGTCTTCGGGCGAAGGCGACGGGTTTCCGGATGGATGGTTGTGCACCAGAATAACCGCTGCCGCGCTCTCCACGATCGCCTCCCGCAACACCTCGCGCGGATGGATGAGAGAGGCGTCCAGGATTCCGCGCGTGATCAGCACCTCGCGCAGCACGCCGTGCTGGCTGTTGAGCAAAAGGGCGTGAAACTCCTCGTGGCGCAGATCGCGCAACCGGGGAGCCATGCGCGCATAGATGTCGCCCGGCCCGCGAATCGGGTCGCGGGTGGCAAGGCGCTCCCTGACGCCCCGCCGACCCAGTTCCAGCGCCGCCAGCACACGGGCGGCGGTCGCCCCCCCGACACCGGCGATGCCCTCCAGGAGCCCGGCGGGGGCCGATCCCATGCGCGCCAGCGATCCCCCGCAGCGCTGCAACAGGGCGTCCGCGACATCCATTGCGCTCGCGCCCCGGCTTCCACTCCCCACCACGAGCGCGAGCAGCTCGCGGGTCGCCAGCCCGTGGACGCCCACCTCCCGGAGGCGTTCACGGGGACGGTCGCCGCGCGGCCATTCGCGCATCGGGCGCGAGGTTGTCAGGCCGCGCGCCCGTGGCACTTCTTGTATTTCTTCCCCGAGCCGCAGGGGCAGGGCGTGTTGCGCCCCGGGCGGGCCTCGACGGTGACCGGCCGGGGCTTGCGCGTCTCCCCGCGGTTGGTTGCCAGGGTGGATACGTCCGTTGCAGGACCCGTTGCGGCGCGCGCGCTCCGCGCGATGCCGGTCGCGTCGAGCCGTCCCGGCCCCCCCCGGCCGCCCCGCGCCGCGCCCCGCCCCGGTGCCGGGCCCGCCGGCCGGGCCCGGGTCGTCGCGGCCGATGTCTCCTGCGGGCCCGTGTAGGTGAGGCGCTGTCCCCCGATTGGACGGCGCCGCGCCATCGGCTGCTGCTCGACCCGCGCCCGCAGGATCAGCGACGCCAGCGTCTTGCGCAGATCATGCATGAGGTCCACGAACATGTCGTAGGCCTCTTTCTTGTATTCGACCAGCGGGTCCTTCTGTCCCCAGCTGCGATAGGAGATGGAGGCCTTGAGGTGGTCGAGGTCGTACAGGTGATCCTTCCACTTCTGGTCGATCACCGACAGCAGGATGTAGGAGGTGACGCGCTCCGCCGTCTCGCCGAATCCCTCCAGTTTGCGCTGGAAGGCGTCCCTTCCGGCCTCGATGACCAGTTCCGCCAGATCCTCGTGGTCCAACTCCGGAGCCGACTCGTCCCCGTCGGGCAGATCGCTCACGAGCACCAGGAATTCGAGCAGCAGACGGCGCTTCAGTCCCGCCAGGTCCCATTCCTCCTCCGGGCTGGAAGCGGGCACATACTCGTCAAGCGTCCTCTGCAGGGCGTACTCGATCATCTCCCAGATCTCGCCCTTGAGATCCTCTCCTCCCTCCAGCGCGAACAGGCGCAGGTCGTAGATGACCTCGCGCTGCTGGTTCATGACATCGTCGTAGTCGAGAAGCCGCTTGCGCGCCTCGAAGTTGTTCCCCTCCACCCGCATCTGGGCCCTTCCGATCGAGCGCGTGACCAGAGGGTGCGCGATCACCTCGCCTTCCTCGGCACCGAGCTTCTCCATCGCGCCCGCCACCCGATCCGACATGAACAGGCGCATCAGGTCGTCTTCGAGCGACAGGAAGAACTGCGAGCTTCCCGGATCCCCCTGGCGTCCGGCGCGTCCCCTGAGCTGGCGGTCGATGCGGCGCGAGTCGTGCCGTGCGGATCCGAGGATGTGGAGGCCGCCGATCTCCACGACGAAGTCGTCGTGCTTCTTCTCCAGGTCCACGGTGACGCGGCGGGGATCGACCGGATAGAGCTCGTCCAGGTCGAGCCCGCGGCCACGCGCCCAGCCCACGGTGCGCGCGTCCCGGACCCCCTCGCCCAGTTTGATGTCGGTGCCGCGGCCGGCCATGTTGGTGGCGATGGTCACTGCCCCCGGGCGCCCCGCCTCGGCCACGATCTCCGCCTCGCGGAGGTGCTGCTTGGCGTTGAGCACGTTGTGGCGGATGCCGCGGCGCTTGAGCATGCGCGACAGCGTCTCCGAGAAATCCACATTCGTGGTACCGACCAGCACGGGCAGTTCCAGCCGGTTGAGATGCTGAATCTCGTCCATGAGCGCGTTGTATTTCTCGCGCACGGTCCGGAAGATGAGGTCGTCACGGTCATCCCTCACCACCGGCCGGTTGGTCGGGATCACCATCACGTCCAGGCCGTAGATCTGGTGGAATTCGTTTTCCTCCGTCTCCGCGGTTCCGGTCATCCCGGCCAGCTTGTCATACATGCGGAAATAGTTCTGGATGGTGATGGTGGCGAGCGTCTGGGTCTCGCCCCGCACCTCCACGCCCTCTTTCGCTTCCACCGCCTGGTGCAGCCCGTCGCTCCAGCGCCGGCCCGGCATCTGGCGCCCGGTGAACTCGTCCACGATTACCACCGCGCCGCTCTCGCCGAGGATGTACTGCTCGTTGCGATGATAGAGGGCGTATGCCTTCAGCAACTGGTGAATGACGTGGATCTTCTGGCTCTTGGTCGCGTACTCGCCTTCGAGCGCCTGAATACGTTCCCGGCGGTCGTCGACCGACAGCGTCTCGTCTTCCTCAAGCTCCCCCATCTCCTCGGAGAGATCCGGTACCACGAAGGCGTCGGGATCTCCCGGTGACAGCGTGTCCAGCCCCTTGTCCGAGAGGTGCACGTTGTGCCCCTTCTCATCCATCGCGAACAGCAGCAGTTCGTCGATCTCGTGCAGGCGCTTCTCGCGCATGTAGTCGCCTTCGACCTTCTGCACCAGCTTCTGAATCCCGGGATCCTCGGCGAAGAGCTTGAGCAGCCGCTTGTTCCTCGGCGTCCCGCGCTTGACCGCCAGCAGGCTTTCGCCGGCGGCGTGGTCGTTGCCTGCCTCAAGTTCGCGATGGGCGGCCGCAACCAGCTCACTGGTGATCTTCGCCTGCTGCCGATACAGTCTTCCCACCAGCGGCGCCATCTGCTTGAACGGCGTCGAGGTGTCACGCCCCACAGGTCCGGAAATGATCAGTGGCGTCCGGGCCTCGTCGATGAGGATGGAGTCCACCTCGTCGATGATGGCGAAGGGATGCCCCCTCTGTACGCGCTGCGCGAGGTCGTGCACCATGTTGTCGCGCAGGTAGTCGAAGCCGAACTCGTTGTTGGTGCCGTAGGTGATGTCCGCCAGGTACGCCTGCCGGCGCTCCTCCGAACCGGGCTGGTGCTCGTCGATCACAGCCGTGGTGAGGCCCAGCGAATCGTAGACGTAGCCCATCCACTGGGCGTCGCGGCGTGCCAGATAGGAGTTGACGGTGACGAGGTGCGCTCCCCGCCCGGCGAGAGCGTTCAGGTAGAGCGGCATGGTCGCCACCAGGGTCTTGCCTTCACCGGTGGCCATTTCGGCGGCCTTGCCCCGGTGAAGCGCGACCGCCCCGATCAGCTGTACATCGTAGGGGATCATGTCCCAGACCAGGTCGTGCCCGGTCACCCGCACCGTCGATCCGACAAGGCGCCGGCACGCCTCCTTGACGACGGCAAAGGCCTCGGGAAGGATATCGTCGAGAGCCTCTTCGAGTTCGCCGAGGTAGTCCTTTTCGAGGTCGGTGATCCTGAGGCCCAGGCTCTCCCGCTCCGATGGATCCTGGGACCGGCTCTTGCGTTCACGAAGGGCCTGCGCCTGGTCGAGAACGGGGTCCACCCGCTCCCGGATACGCGCGCGGAACTCGTCGGTCTTCCCCCGCAGCTCATCCCGGGAAAGCTCCGACAGTCCCTCGCAGATTTCGTTGATCTCGTCGACCAGGGGCTGGAGCTTCCGCGCCTCCCTGGCGTGCCGGTCCCCGAATACCTTCCTGGCGAATGCCTTGATCATCGTTCCGTCCAGCGGGTCACGCGCGTCATGACATGGCGGCTACCGGCTCCGGCTGCGCTTCCCGAAGCCATCCCCCCGGCCGCCATGTACGTGCGTTCCGCCTGGCGGTACAGCCCCTCCCGCTCAACAATGGCGCGGACCGCGTCGGACACCAGGTACCGCAGCGGGCGTCCCTCGCTGAATCGGGCCCGAATCTCGCTCGACGAGACGTCGATCCGGGTGACGGGCAACTGCTCGTGTTCCACCCCGGGAGGCGCAACCCGTCCGAAGGAGCCGCCACCCGGCACCATGACCACCACCCGCGCCAGTCGCGCGATCTCGTCGGGCTCCCGCCAGCTGCGGAAGGCCGCCGCCTGATCGGGGCCGATCAGCAGGAACAGTCGGGTCGCGGGATCAGCCGCCACAAGCTCCCGCAGCGTGTCGACCGTATAGGACATGCCCGTCCGCAGAACCTCCCGGTCGCTGACCCGAAAACGTTCGTCGCCCGCCACCGCCGCCCTGGTCATTTCCAGGCGAAGCTCGGGTGAGGTCAGCCGCCACGAGCGCTTGTGCGGAGGACGCCCGCAGGGAATCCACACGACGCGCCGCACGGGAAGGGCGTCGAAGGCGTCCTGCGCTACCGTCAGGTGCCCGAGGTGCGGCGGGTCGAAGGTTCCCCCGAAGAGCGCGATGCCTCCGGAGGCGCGCTCATCCGACATCGCGGACCTCCTCCGCCTCAGGTGAGTCCGGATATCGGTCGAGCAGTCGCTGGCGCGCCTCGGCCGCCTCTTCCTCGTATTCAAGGCGCTGGTAGGAGCGATAGATGAAGAGCAGGGCGGCCGGCGCCGCGTTCGTATCGGGAAAGCTCTCGAGCGCCTGCTCGAAATAGATGAGCCCGGAATCCAGCAGGCCCCGCCTGAAGTAGAATTCGCCCCGGCCGACGTCCCTCCACGCAAGTTTCTCCACCATGACGTCGCGGATCGAATCGGCTTCCGCGGCCTCCGGTGTCCCCGGGTAGTCGAGCGTCACCGCCTGACAGGACGACAGCGCCTGCACCGTATACTGCTGGTCCCGATCGAGGATCGGAGAAAGACGCGAGTGCGAGCGGCACAGCCCCAGCGCGGCGTCGCTCATGAGCTCGTGGGTCGGATACGTGCTCGAGAAGCGAACGAATTCGGAGTTGGCGGTGATGTAGTCTCCCTTGTTCAGATAGGCCTGCGCCAGCAGCATGCGGGCCTCCGCCATCTGATCGAAACCCGGTGCTCCCTGCACCAGCCTCTCAAGCGCCGTCACGGCTTCATCCCAATCCTCGCGATCGAACGCCTCCTGCGAATACTCGAGCAGCTGAGAGGCGGTCAATCCGAAATAGGGCGGAGTGGATGCGCATGCGACGCACAGGCACACGACCAGCGGGGCAAGCGCCCAAATCCACGTGCTTCTGCAGGCCCGACTCCTGCCCATCACCGACCCCCGTTTCTCCCGAATGGCACCACCTCCGATCCCCTCAATGAAGGATCGCGAAAGAAGGCGGGCGCGTCCATGAACCGATGCGTCATCCTGCCCGGAAAAAGTCCCGAATCGCGCGCGCAACCCGTGCTGCGCCGTCCGCCCCCAACTCCGGAAACACGGGAAGGCTGAGCACTTCCCGGCACGCGGTTTCGGCTACCGGGAGATCTCCGGGGCGATATCCGAGTTCCGAAAAACAGGGCTGCAGGTGGAGCGGTCGCGGGTAGTACACTCCGGTCTCCAGTCCTCGCCGGCGCAGGTGGTCCCGGAGCCGGTCCCTCTCGCGCGCGCGAATCGTGTACTGATGGTAGGTGTGGAAGTTCCCGGAGAGCACCCGGGGGCGACGGACGCCGGGGACCCCGGCAAGCATCTCGTCGTATACCGCGGCGTTCGCCCTGCGGGACTCCGTCCATTGGGTCAGTCGGGGAAGCTTCGCGTGCAGTACCGCGGCCTGCAGGGAATCCAGGCGGCTGTTTACGCCGACCGCGTCGTAGCGCCCGCCGCTCACCCCTCCGTGCACGCGCAGTCTGCGCAGCAGCCGCGCGAGCGCGTCGTCGTCGGTGACGATCAGCCCGCCGTCGCCGTATCCTCCCAGGTTCTTGGTGGGAAAGAAGCTGACGGTTCCCGCCGTTCCCGAAGCCCCCGCGCACGCGATCGCTCCTCCGGGCGTCCGCTGCCGGGCGTCGAGCGCCTGGGCCGCGTCCTCGACCATGTGGGCGCCCCGTTCGCGCGCGAGCTCGAGCAATTCGGCCATGGGCGCCATCTGTCCGAACAGATGCACGGGCAGGACGACGCGGGTGCGATCGCTCCAGCACGCGCGCACCGTATTCGCGTTTACGTTGAACGTCTCCGGGTCCACGTCGCAGAAGACCGGACGCAGGCCGGCGTTCCACACCGCTCCCGCGGTCCCGAAAAAGGTGAAGGCCGGCACGATCACTTCGTCCGGGCGACCTGGCCCGAGAGCGCGCAGCACGAGCCAGATGGCGTCGGTGCCGTTGGCGCATCCGACCGCGTGACGCACGCCGACGCGTTCCGCTACGGCTTCCTCGAACGCTCCGACCGGCGGTCCCAGCACGAACCTCTGGCTTTCGACCACGCCGGCCATGGCGCGGTCGATCTCCGCCCGCATGGTATCGTACTGCGCCGGCAGGTCGACCAGCGGAGTACGCGTCAGCACGCCCACTCGAGGTCTTCCGGCCAACCCGGCGGGCCGCCGCCCGGGCTCTCCTCCCCCTCCATCACCCCGCGGCCCTCCTCATCGCCGAAGGACACCCCGAAGCGCAGTTGGTCGATCCAGTGCTCGGCTCGCCGGGCGAGTGCCCTGGACGCTGACGGATCCTCCCGCGCCGCTCCCCGGAAGGCATCCACGGCCTCGTCGCAGCGGGCGAAGGAGACCAGCAGTTCGCCCATCTCATAATAGGCCCGGGCCAGGTGGGTCCGGGGTTCGCCGCGAGCCACGGTCTCCTGGATCAGGGTCAGGGCCCCTTCATGGTCGCCGTCATCACGGTATTCCTGCGCGAGATCGTAGGAGCACTTGCCGATGTGCCACCCGGCATCGCGCTGCTGCCGTGTCGGTACGGCCTCCGTGAACTGCCCGTAGAAGGCGAGAGCGGCCTCGCAGGCTCCCACTTCCTCGTAGGCGAGGGCGGCTTCATACAGCACCTCCGGCACCGAATCCCCCGAGAGCGCCCGCTGGAAGAAGACGAGCGCGCGCGCGTGCTCCCCGTTGGCCGCATAGTGAGAGGCCAGGGGGAAGGCCAGACGCGCGAAGTTGACGTCCGGATTGAGCTCCGCGGCAGCCTCCAGCGCGGATGCAAGGGCGAAGCGATCCGCCTGCTGCTGGGCGGTGCGCGCCAGGCGAACCAGGTCGGAAACCGCCTGGTCGGCCAGGTCGGGCTCGAGGTCGATGGCGCGTCGGTAGGCCTGCCTGGCCTCGTCCACCCGCCCCAGCCGGGCGTAGGCATGCGCCACCCGCAGATGCGCGTCTCCGGAGTTGGCTCCGCGCCGCGCCGCCAGCCGGTACTCGGCGAGCGCCTCCTCGTAGTCGCCGTGCGCCCAGGCCTGGTCGCCGCGCAGGGTTGCGCCGTCCTCCGCTGCGCCTGTCACGCAGCCGGATACCGCAACTGCGATCAGGCAGCCCCGCAGGAGCCACCCGGCGACCTTCTCCCTCCCGTGCTCAGGCATGCGTCCCCTACCGGGCTCGCGCCCCACAGGTTCCGGGACGCAGGCCGCGTCGCACCGGGCAAGGCGGTTACGCGAGGCCACCCTTCACGATCCACCCCACCCCGCGGCGGGAAGCCGCCCGCGCCTTCGTTCCCGCCGTGGCGTTGCGGGCGTCCACCAGCAACCGCGACTTCGCGACGATTCCGCGCATGTCGAAGCAGGAGTGGTCGGTAAGGATCAACACCACATCCGCCCGACCCAGCAGCGAAGGGGTCAGCGCGACCGATTCCCGCAGGCCGGTCCGCTCGTCGTTGAGGGACGGCACGTAGGGGTCGTGGTAGCGGACGCGGGCGCCCGCTTCCTCCAGCAGTTCGATGATGTAGAGCGCCGGAGATTCCCGTACGTCGTCGATGTCCTTCTTGTACGCGACTCCCAGAATCACCACGGTGGAATCCCTGACCGCCTTGCCCTCGGCGTTCAGCGCGTCGCGAACCTGGTCTACGACGAACCGGGGCATGCTCGCGTTGATCTCCGACGCCAGCTCGATGAAGCGGGTGCGGAAGTCGAGCGTGCGCATCTTCCAGGACAGATAGTGGGGATCGACGGGGATGCAGTGCCCCCCGAGGCCGGGACCCGGGACGAAGCGCATGAACCCGAATGGCTTGGTGGCGGCCGCCTCGACCACCTCCCAGATGTCCACGCCCAGCTGATCGGCGATGAGGGCGGTCTCGTTCACCAGCCCGATGTTCACGGCCCGGAAGGTGTTCTCCAGGATCTTGCTGAGTTCGGCCACCTCCGCGCTCGACACCGGCACCATGCGGTCGATGAAGCGGCTGTAGAACGCCTCACCGGCGGCCGTGCACCGGGACGTCACGCCCCCGATCACCCTGGGCGTGTTGCGCGTCGTCCAGACCTGGTTTCCCGGATCCACGCGCTCCGGCGAAAAACAGAGGAAGAAGTCCTCCCCCACAACCAGGCCGCTCTTCGCCAGTTCTCCGAGCACTACCTCCCGGGTCGTGCCGGGATAGGTGGTGGACTCCAGCACGACCAGTTGGCCGGGCCGCAATCCCGCGGCAACCGAGGACGCAGCCGCCAGGATGAAGGAGATGTCGGGATCACGGGTCTTCGACAGCGGGGTCGGGACGCTGATCGCGATGACCTCGCAATCCGGAAGGCGGGACATGTCCGCGGTCGCCCGGAGCACGCCTCGCTCCGTGAGTGCGGCCAGGCGACTCGAGGGCAGGTCGCGGATATGGCTCTCGCCCGCGTTGACCCCGTCCACGACGGACTCGTCGATATCGAAACCGATGACGCGTATCCCGGCTTCGCCGACGATGGCGGCAAGGGGCAGTCCAACGTAGCCGAGCCCGATCACCCCCATGGTGAGGCTGCCGGAACGGAAATGCTCCAGCACCGGGTCTCGCGTGTGGTCGTTCATGCCCTGGGTCCGGAGTCCCGGACCGCCCCGGAAGGGCGCTCGGGGGACGGGAACCCGGTCAGGCTTCCCCGCTCGGCTGGAACCGCGGCGCCTTCCTGACCCTTCCGGCGGAAATGCAACGGGTGCATACCCGGGCCTTCCGGCGCCGCCCGCCGTCGTCGAAGACGCGAACGGTCTGGATGTTCGGTAGCCACCGGCGCCGGCTCTTGTTGTGGGCGTGGCTCACGTTGTTGCCGGTCGCGGGCCCCTTGCCGCACAATTCACACACTTTCGCCATCTGCTCGCCTGATCCGTTAACCGCCGTAGCGGAGCCTCTCCTGTGGTCGCGAAACCGCCACTGCGGCCGGCGCGACCAGGGGTTACTGGGATCCGCCTCCCGGCGGAGAAGCCTCCTCCGTCCCGGACTCCTCGGCCTCGGAAGCGCTCGGTTCGAAATGGACCAATTCCAGGAACACATCCGCGAATTCGGCCTCAAGACGGCCTGTCGGGGTGTTGTCGAACGCCCCCTGGCCCTCCCAGGCATCCAGCGTGCTGTCGCTCATGATGCGCAGCGTACCCACCACAAAGCTGGCGGTCTCACCGGAGGAAACTGTCACCGGCACGGAGTCTCCGGTCAATTCCGGCCCCATCTTCATGAAGAAGTTGTCCTCGTTGGGTAGCTGGGTCCAGAAGGCCTGGTCGCCCACCCGGCTGACCACGGTGATGTCGGGGACCCGAAGCAGCGCTCCCTCGAACTGCAGCGCGTTCGCCTCCAGCGACGACGCCGCGATCGGGATCGCGTCGGCGAACGGATCCTCCTCCGGGGCGGTCACCACTGCGCTGGTCGTCCCGACCGCCGTAACGTTGAGCCAGTAGAGAAAGCCCGCGATGCCCAGGAAGGCCACGATCATGAGTGGAAGTGCCGCCTTTTCGGCCGCGCCCCGGCGTGATCCGAGATCGAGCATGGTCCGGTGCCCCCGCGTTTTGAAGTTAGTCTCGTTCCACGAGTTCGATGAGAGCCATCTCGGCCGCGTCGCCCCTCCGGTGGCGCAGCTTGAGGACGCGCGTGTACCCGCCGGGACGGCGGGCAAACCCCGGAGCGATCTCGTCGAACAACCTCCCCTGAACTTCTCGATCCGCGATCTTTCGCGCAACGAGCCTGCGGGCGTGGAGGTCGCCGCGCTTGGCCAGCGTAATCAGGCGCTCCGCGTAGGGGCGGAGTTCCTTCGCCTTCGCGGTCGTGGTCTCGATTCTGCCGTGCCGGAAGAGCGCGGTCGCCATGTTGCGTAGAACCGCCCGCCGATGGCTGGCGGTCCGAGAAAGGCTGCGTCCGGTTTTGCGATGGCGCATGAGTCGTCGAGGTTCAGTTGCCTGGCGGCGTATGAATTCTATTCACCGGACGGTTCCTCTGAACCGGAGGCGGTCTCTTCCTCGGCCAGGAACCACTCACCGTCCGGACCCGTCGTCAGCGGCATTCCGAGTTCGATGGAGTGTTCGCCCAGGAATGCGAGGAGTTCCTCCATCGACTTCTGTCCGAAGTTGTCGATGTTGAGGACCTGCTCCGCCGTGCGTCGCACGAGGTCGCCAAGGGTGCGGAGGTTTTCCTTCTGCAGCGAGTTGCGCGATCGCACGGAGATCTCGGTCACTTCCTCGATGGGACGCGCAAGCTGCATGCGGATGCGCGCGGGCAGCGGAACCGTACCGGGCGCGGGTGGCTCGGGAGCCCCGTTGGCGCTGAAGCTCAGCATGTACTCGAGGTACCTGCGCACCAGCGCCGCGGCGTTGGCCATCGCCTGCTCGGGACGAACGGATCCGTCGGTTTCCACCCTGAACGAAAGCCGGTCGAAGTCCGTGCGCTCGCCGACCCGGGTCTCCTCGACCGTGAAGTTCGCGCGGCGCACCGGATTGTAGATCGCATCGATCGGCACCAGGTCGACGGGAGTTCCCTCCGGACGGGGGTGCTGGTCGGAGAGCACGAAGCCACGCCCCTTGTTGACGTAGAGCTCCATGCTCAGGCTGCGGTCCCCCTCGAGCGTGAGAATGTGCTGATCCGCGTCGAGCACCTCGACGGCTGCCGGCGCGTTGATGTCGGCCGCCGTAACCGGCCCCGAGGCGTCCACGTGGAGGGTGAGCTTGGCTTCGTCCACATCTTCGTCGAGGGTGAGCACGAGGGCCTTCAGGTTCTGAATGACCTGATGCACATCCTCGACCACGCCCTGGATGGTCTGGTGTTCGTGCACGACGCCCTCTATGCGGAACGCCCATATGGCCGCGCCCCGCAACGACGACACCAGAGCGCGCCGGACGGAGTTCCCCAGCGTGTAGCCATAGCCGCGCTCCAGCGGCTGCATGACGAACTCCGCGGTCTTTCCGTCGTCGCTGAAGCCCGTCACTTCGACGTGCTCGGGAAGTACCAGCCCGGTCAGATCGATCTCCACGCGCCCCTCCGTGGCATTTTCGACAGCATCCGTTGGATGAATGGGAAATCAAACCCCGGATTTCTTCCAGAAGTCCGATTCACTTCGAGTACAGCTCCACGATCAACTGCTCCTGGACGGCCATCGGCACGTCCTGGCGGGTTGGGAGCCGCAGCACTCGCCCGACCCGCGTCTTCTCGTCCACGGCCAGCCATTCGGCGGTGTCCGGACGGACGCGCGACTCGAGGCTGGCCTGAACCGGCAGCAGGTCCCGCGACCTTGCCTTGATGGCGACATCGTCGCCGCTGTCCACGGCATAGCTGGGTACGTCGACGATGCGCCCGTTGACTTCGACGTGGCGGTGACGGACCAGCTGACGCGCCTGACTGCGACTCGCGGCAAAGCCGAGTCGGAAGACGACGTTGTCCAGGCGCCGCTCGAGGGCCACCAGCAGGTTCTCCCCGGTGACGCCCGACTGGTGTGCCGCCGTGTTGAACAGGTTGCGGAACTGCCGCTCCTGCAGCCCGTAGATTCGCTTGGTCTTCTGCTTTTCGCGCAACTGGACCGCGTAGTCGGAGCGCTTCCGGCGGCGGGCCTGCGCGGGACCATGCTGGCCGGGCGGGTACGCCCTGCGCTCGATCGGACATTTCTCCGTGTAGCACTTCAGGCCCTTCAGGAAGAGTTTCTGCCCTTCCCGACGGCAAAGCTTGCAAACAGGTCCGGTGTACCGCGCCATCAGTTTCCCTTCCTATACCCGGCGCTTCTTGGGCGGCCGGCAACCGTTGTGCGGCAATGGGGTCACGTCCTCGATGGCCATGATGTGCAGGCCGGCCGCGTAGAGTGCCTGGATGGCGGACTCGCGGCCCGACCCGGGCCCCTGTACACGTACGCTGACGCGCCGGACTCCGAGGCTCACGGCTTCCCGCCCTGCCTGCTCGGCGGCGACCGTGGCGGCGAAGGGTGTCGACTTCTTGGAGCCCTTGAACCCCGCCTTGCCGGCGCTTGACCAGACGACCGTATTGCCCGCCGAATCGGTGATGGTGATGATCGTGTTGTTGAAGGTCGCCTTGATGTGTGCCACGCCTTCGGCTTCAACAACCTTCTTCGTACGCCGGACTCGAGCCGGCTTTCGTCCTTTTGCCACGCGCGTCTTTCCTCGGCCCTACTTCCTGGGAGCCTTCTTCTTGCCGGCGATGGCCCGGCGGCGGCCCTTGTGGGTGCGGGCGTTCGTGTGAGTCCTCTGCCCTCTGACGGGGAGTCCGCGGCGATGACGCAATCCGCGGTAGCAGCCGATGTCCATCAGTCGTTTGATGTTCATCGACACCTCGGTCCTGAGCGCGCCCTCCACCTTCAGCTCCGTCTCGATCTGCCTGCGCAACCGGCTGACATCCTCGTCGCTGAGGTTGAAGGTGCGTCTGTCGGGATCCACGCCGGTCGCGTCCAGAATCTCCCTGGCGCGCGTGGGGCCGACCCCGTAAATGTAGGTAAGCGCAACTTCTACGCGCTTGTTGCGCGGAAGATCGACGCCTGCGATTCGTGCCACGGCTCGCGTTCCGAAACTCGGGAAATCCCTAACCCTGCCGCTGCTTGTGGCGAGGGTTGCGTGCGCAGATGACGCGGACGACGCCACGCCTGCGGATCACCTTGCAGTGCTCGCAGATGGCCTTCACGCTGCTCCGCACTTTCATTTCGGCCGGTCCTTGGCAACGGGGTGGTCTGCTTCACTGCATAGAAATTCAAAGGTAACCGAAAGCCCGCCTGGACTCAATGGCCATTCCGTCATGTGGAGGCGGGCACCGGGCGCGGGGCGGCGGTCAGCACCCGTGCTCCCCTTCCGGTGACGGCTACCGTGTGCTCGAAGTGGGCGGAGCGCGAACCGTCGCTGGTCACCACGGTCCATCCGTCGTCGAGCGTGCGGATGGACGCGGCTCCGGCGCTGAGCATGGGTTCGATCGCGAGAACCATCCCCTCGAGCAGGCGCGGACCCTGGCCGGGACGACCGAAGTTGGGCACCTGGGGCGCTTCGTGCACCTCCCGCCCCACCCCGTGGCCGACCAGATCACGGACGACGGCGAATCCGGTTCCACGGACCGTGGCCTCAACGGCCGCGCCGATGTCGCCGACGTGATTCCCCGGCATCGCCGCGGCGATCGCCCGATCCAGCGCCTGCCTGGTGACCTCCAGCAGACGGCGGGTCCCCGCGTCCACCTCCCCTACCGTGAACGTGCTTGCCGAGTCCGAGCACCACCCGTTGAGCTTGACGCCCACGTCCAGCGAAACAATGTCACCGTCCGCGAGAATGCGGCTCGGGCTGGGAATCCCGTGCACGACTTCCGCATTGGTCGAGGTGCACACGGCGCCGGGGAAACCGTACAGTCCCTTGAACGCCGGAATTGCGCCGTCGTGGGAGCGGATGAAATCCTCGCACAGGCGGTCGAGTTCGGCCGTCGTGACACCGGGGCGCACAACGTCCTCCAGCACGCCCAGAAGTTCGCCGATGATGGCCCCGCCCCGGGCGATTTCGGCGATCTCGGGTTCGCTCTTCAGTCGGATCACGTCGTCACGCCGTTCCGTGGGACCTCGGTTCGGACTCGCCCGCCGACATGCGCCGCAAGGCCGCCCGCACCGACCGATACGTCTCTTCGATGCCCTGGGTGCCGTCCAGGCGCGCCACCGGCGGCCCGCCTTCCTCGTAGTACGCGACGATGGGTTCCGTCTGCGCCTCATAGACCCCAAGACGGCGGAGTATGGTCTGCGGACGATCGTCCTTCCGATGGATCAGGGCCTCTCCGGTGTCGTCGCAGACACCGTCCACGCGCGGCGGATCGTCGTGAATGTTGTAGACTCGCCCGTTCGGGCTGATGCGGCGCCCGCCGATTCTGCGCAGTACCACTCGCTCCGGCACGTCCAGCACGACAACGCCCTGCACGGCCCGTCCCGTGCGCGCGAGCGCCTCGTCCAGCGCGCGCGCCTGGGGCAGCGTCCGCGGAAAACCATCGAAGAGAATCGGCGCGTCCGCGGGTAGTTCCCCCAGGGTCTCCTCCACCAGGGCGACGATCACCTCGTCCGGAACCAGTTCTCCCGCGTCCATGTAGCGCCGGGCCTCTTCACCCAGTTCGGTGCCCGCCTGGCGCGCGGCGCGGAGCAGATCTCCCGTGGCGATCTTGCGAAAGCCCACATCGCGGATGAGTTTCGCGCTCTGCGTGCCCTTGCCGGCACCGGGGGGACCCAGGAAAACGGCGATCATGGTTCTCGCGGCAGACCTCGGGCAGCGCTCAGGCGGGGCGCATCAGACGTAACGCCCACGGCCCCGCATCTTGACCCGCCCCTTCTTCATGAAGCCGTCGTAGTGGCGAAGAAGAAGGTGTTGCTGGGCCTGCTGGACGGTGTCCAGGCCCACCCCGACCACGATCAGCAGGCTGGTGCCCCCGAAGAAGAAGGTCTGGATGTTGAACCAGTCGAAGATCCAGAAGGGCAGCAACGCGATGATGGCGAGGTAGATCGAGCCCGGGAGGGTGATGCGCGTCAGGATCCTGTCGATGTACTCGGCGGTGCGCGCGCCCGGCTTTACCCCGGGGATGAACGCCCCCTGCTTCTTCAGGTTCTCGGCCAGATCCACGGGGTTGAAGATGATGGCGGTGTAGAAGTAGGTGAAGAAGAGGATCAGGAGGGAATAGCTCCCGTAGTAGAGCCAGGTCCCGGGCTGGAACAGATCCGAGATCTCGCGCAGAAAGCCGGCGCTCGAAAACGCCGCGATCGTGCCCGGCACGATGATGAAGGACTGGGCGAAGATGATCGGCATGACGCCGGCCGAGTTCACGCGCAGAGGAACGAAGCTCTTCTGGCCCTCCCGGATGCGGCCGCGACCCATCACCTTGCGTGGTATCTGAACCGGGATCTTGCGGGCCGCCATGGTCATCGCCACCACCCCCGCGGTGACCCCCACGACCACGGCACCCAGCGCGGCAAGGCCGACCACGCTGATCTCCCCGACCACGAACGACTCCCAGGTCCGGCCGATCGCCGCCGGGAATCCCTCGATGATGGAGAAGAAGATCAGCAGCGACATGCCGTTGCCGATGCCGTTTTCCGTAATCTGCTCTCCCAGCCACATGACGAAGACGGCGCCAACGGTGAGCGCAATGACGGTGGTGAACATGAACAGCACGCCGGGCGTCCGCACCGCGCCGGGAATGCTGGACAGGAAGACCGCATAGCCGTAGGCCTGGATGATGGACAGCACGACCGTCGTGTAGCGCGTCCACTGGGTGAGCTTCTTGCGCCCCTGCTCTCCTTCCTTCTGCAGCTTCTCGACCGTGGGAACCACGGCGGAGAGCAGCTGGAACATGATCGAGGCCGAGATATAGGGCATGATGCCGAGCGCCAGGATCGTGGCCCGGCTGAGGCCGCCCCCCACGAACATGTCGTAGATCCCGAACAGCGTATTGCTCAGCTGCCCGAACTGCTGGCGCAGGATGTTCACGTCGAGACCGGGCACGGTAATGTGCGCCCCCAGCCTGTAGACGAGGAGGATGAACAGCGTGAAGAGGATCTTCTGCTTCAGTTCCGGGACCCGGAACAGATTGGGAATCGGGTTGGCCATCCTTTACCCCGTCTCGCGGTTTGGCGTCAGCGCGCGCTGGACACGGTGACCGTGCCGCCGGCAGCTTCGATTTTCCGGCGCGCGGACTGGCTGAACGCATGCGCCTCGACGTGCATCGCCCGCGCCGCCTCACCTGTTCCGAGCACCTTCACGGGCTTGCGGCCGCCGCGGGCCACACCGGCCTCGACAAGCGTCTGCAGAGTGATCCGATCGGTGTCGAGCCGGCTCAGGTCGCCAACGTTGATGACCGAGTACTCGACGCGTCCGCGGTTCTTGAATCCCCGCTTGGGGATGCGGCGCTGCAGGGGCATCTGGCCGCCCTCGAACCAGGCGGGAACCGTGCCGCCACTTCTGGACTTCTGACCGTTGTGTCCCCTGCCGGCCGTCTTGCCCAGCCCGGAGCCGGGTCCGCGCCCGACGCGCTTGCGCGCCTTGCGTGATCCCGGGACGGGGCTCAGCCGGTGAAGTTCTGACATCCGTTGCGATCTCCGTCGGTTAGGTGACTTCGGTGACTTCCACCAGGTGCCTGACCTGTCGGATCATGCCCCGGATGGCCGAGGTGTCCGTGTGCACAACCGACTGCTGGTGCCTGCGGATCCCCAGGGCGCGCAACGTCCGCCGGTGCGTACTCAGCCTCCCGATGCCGCTGCGCACCTGCTTGATCCGGATCTTCCCGGGCGTGTCGGACACGGTCTATCCTCCCAGCTCTTCGACGCTGATGCCGCGCTCGCGCGCGACCTGCTCGGGCGTGGCCAGCCGTCCCAGACCATTCAGCGTCGCCTTGACCACGTTGATGGGGTTGTTCGAACCCAGACTCTTGGTCAGCACGTCGGTGACCCCCGCAGCCTCGAGCACCGCCCGTACCGGACCGCCGGCGATCACGCCGGTCCCGGGCGCTGCAGGACGCAGGAGCACCCGCCCCGCGCCCCACCGGCCGATGATCTCATGGGGCAGGGTGCCGCGAACGACGGACACCTTTTGCATGTTGCGCCGTGCCCGCTCGAACGCCTTGCGGATGGCCTCGGCCACGTCGCTCGCCTTGGCCAGCGCCACGCCCATGTTGCCCTTCTGGTCGCCCACCGACACCAGCGCGGTGAACGAGAAGCGGCGTCCGCCCTTCACCACCTTCGCGACCCGGTTGATGTGGATGACGTTCTCGACGAGTTCGCTCTCACGCGAGCGGTTACGGTCCTTACCTCTGTTTCTGGCCATCAGAAGTTCAGCCCTCCTTCGCGCGCGCCCTCGGCAAAGGCCTTCACCCTGCCGTGATACTGGTAGCCTCCACGGTCGAATACCGCGGTGCTGATGCCCTCCGAACGAGCGCGATCGGCCAGCATCCTGCCCGCCGCCCGGGCCCGCTCGACTCGCGGGTTGCGAGATTCGGTCTCAAGCTCGCGGAGCTCCGCGGACTGGGTGGATACCCCGGCCAGGGTGCGTCCAAGGTCGTCGTCCACCAGTTGCCCCTCCATGTGCTTCAGGGACCGGAACACCACGAGCCGCGGGCGTTCGGCGGACCCGTTCACCCGCTTGCGGACCCTGCGATGCCGGCGGATGCGCTGCAGGCGCCGGCTCCTTCTCAACTTCGAACTTTTTGCGGTCACGGTTTCCTCGCTCTGCGGGCAGACTACGAAGCGGCGGTCTTGCCGACCTTGCGACGGATCTGCTCTCCCTGGTAGCGCACGCCCTTGCCCTTGTACGGCTCCGGGGGCCGGAACGACCGGATTTCGGCCGCCACCTGTCCCACCTTCTGCTTGTCGATCCCATGCACGACCACGATGTCCTGCCTGGGACACTCGAGCGTGATGCCTTCGGGCTCCGGGTAGTCGATGGTATGGGAGTATCCCAGGCTCAGGACCAGTTCCCTGCCCTGCTTCTGTGCCCGGTATCCCACGCCCACGATCTCCAGCGTCTTGCTGTACCCGGTCGTCACGCCGTGCACCATGTTGGCGATGAGCGCGCGCGTGAGACCGTGAAGCGACCGGTGCGTGCGGTTGTCGGAAGGCCTCCGCACGACGACCTCCCCTTTCCCCACGTGAACGGTCATGGCGGGATGCACGTCGAGGGTCAGTTGGCCCTTCGGCCCCTTGACCGTCAGGACGGGCTCCCGGTACTCGACGGTCACGCCGCCCGGAATGGCGACCGGCAGTTTACCTATGCGCGACATATACGTTTACGTCGTGGTTGATGGAATTCTGGCTACCACACGATCGCCAGCACTTCGCCGCCTACCCCTTCCTTGCGCGCCGTGCGGTCGGAGAGCACACCCCTGGATGTCGACAGAATCGCCATCCCCAGGCCGTTCCTGACTCTGGGGATATCCTCACGGCCGACGTACCGCCGCCGCCCGGGCGACGAGAAGCGCTCGATATGCCGGATGACCGGACGTCCCTCATCGCGATACTTCAGGTAGACGCGCAGAACCCCGTGGGCTCCGTCGTCGAGCACCTTGTAGCCGAAGACGAAATGGTTCTCGCCGAGCAGCCGGGCAATCTCGATCTTCATCCGGGAGACGGGCATGTCCGCCCAGCGGTGGCCCGCCTGTCCGGCGTTGCGCAGCCGGGTCAGCATGTCGGCAATCGGGTCCGTCATCATGTCGAGTCTCGTCCCTCCGTTCTTCCCTGGGTTGTCGGCGCCTCAGGCGGCGCCGTTCTGGCCGATGATGACCGGAAGCGAGCCGCGAAACGGAAATCCCAGCTCTCGCAGCAGCGCCAGCGCCTCGTCGTCCTTGCTGGTGCTCGTAACCACGGTGATGTCCATGCCGTGGATTCGGTCGATCCTGTCGTAGTCGATCTCGGGGAAGATGATCTGCTCGCGAACCCCGAGGCTGAAGTTGCCGCGCCCGTCGAAGGACTTCGTGGACAGCCCGCGGAAGTCGCGGATGCGCGGTATGGTGGCGCTGACCAGTCGGTCGAGAAACTCGTACATGCGGTGCCGGCGCAGCGTGACCCTGGCTCCGACCGGCATGCCCGTCCTCAACGAGAAGTTGGAGATGGACTTCCGTGCCCGGGTGATGACCGGCTTCTGTCCGGAGATCACCGACAATTCCTCGACCACGCTGTCGAGGAACTTCCGATTCTTGCTCGCCTCGCCGACGCCGACGTTGAGCACAACCTTCACCGGGTGTGGAATCTGATTGACGTTGGTGAAGCCGAATTCCTCCTGAAGCTTCGGCTGAACCTTCTCCAGATAGTGCCGGCGAAGCCGGGGGTTCATCTCCGTCATCTTGCAAATCCGTCCCTTGTCGTCACCCGTCACCTCGGCGCCGGAATGGGGTTGCCGGTCTTCACCGCGATGCGTTCCTTCACGCCACCTTCCTCGAGACGCATGCGGACGCGGCTGGCCTCTCCGCTGGCCGGATCGATCAACATCACGTTGGAAATGTGGATCGGAGCCTCGAAGGTGATGATCCCTCCCTCCGGATTGGCCGCGGTGGGCCGCTGGTGGCGCTTGCGCATGTTCACGCCCTCGATCACCACCCGATCCCGGTCGCGGACCACCCGGAGGACCGTCCCCTGCTCGTCCCGGTGGTTGCCGCGGATCACGCGCACGCGGTCACCCTTCGCAATCCGGTGTTTGCGCCCGCCCCCGGTCCGCTTCAGCATCAGAGCACCTCCGGCGCCAGCGAAACGATCTTCATGTAGCGCTTCTCCCTGAGTTCACGTCCGACCGGGCCGAAGATGCGCGTGCCCTTCGGCTCGCCGTTGGTGTCGATAAGCACCGCGGCGTTGTCGTCGAAACGGATATAGGAGCCGTCGCGCCTGCGCACTTCCTTGGCCGTTCGCACCACGACCGCGCGCACGATATCCCCTTTGCGCACGCCCGCGTTGGGAATGGCATCCTTTACCGTGAGCACGACCAGGTCGCCCACGCTGGCGTAGCGGCGGCCCGAGCCGCCGAGAACACGGATGCACAGGGCCTTCTTGGCGCCCGTGTTGTCCGTGATCCGGACCATCGATTCCTGTTGGATCATCGCCCGCCTATCCTTCCGCCCGGTCGACCAGTTCAGCGACTCTCCACCGCTTGGTGCGGGAGAGGGGCCGCGTTTCCACGATGCGCACGGTGTCGCCCATGCGGTACTGGTTGTCTTCGTCGTGGGCGTGATACTTGCGGGTGCGCTTCACCTGCTTCCCGTAGAGGGGATGGGCGAACTGGCGCGCGACGAGCACGGTGACCGTCTTGTCCGCAACGTCCGACACCACCACTCCCGTTCGCGTCTTTCGCCGGTTGCGCGCCGCGCGCGGGGCATCCGCTGTCGCGGTCATGGGGCATTCTCCTCGGTCAGGGCCAGAGCCGCCGCGAGTTCGCGTTCGCGCTGGACGGTGCGAACTCGGGCTATATCCCTGCGCAGCTGCGAAAGCAGTCTGGGGTTCTCAAGCTCCATGGTCGCGGCCCGGAACTTGAGGCGGAACCGCTCCTCTCGCAGTTCGTCCAGCTGCTCCCGGATCTGCTGGTCGGTCATATCGCGAATGTCTTCGATGTCCATGCCCGGTTCCCCTCAGGTTCCCAACTGCTGTTCGCGCGAGACGAAACGGGTCTTGATGGGGAGCTTGTCGGATGCGAGCTGCATGGCCCGCCGCGCGATGTCCTCCCCCACGCCTTCCATCTCGAACATCATCCGCCCCGGCTTGACCACCGCCACCCAACCTTCCGGGTTGCCCTTCCCCTTGCCCATTCGCGTTTCGGCGGGCTTGGAGGTAACCGGCTTGTCCGGAAAGATCCGGATCCACACCTTTCCGCCCCTCTTGATGTGCCGGGTCATGGCCACGCGCGCCGACTCGATCTGCCGATTGCTGATCCAGGCGGACTCCACGGCCTGAAGCCCGTAGTCGCCGAAGCTCACCCGGTTTCCGCGACGGGAAACCCCGCGCATCTTGCCCTTGTGCTTCTTGCGGTACTTGACCCGCTTCGGTGCCAGCATCTGCTATCGTCCTTGCGAGGCCCGCCGCCGGGCGGGCCGGGTTCCGTTCGCGTGCACCGTCATGATCCCGTCGAGTAGGTCCGGCCGCGCCGGTCGTCCACCACTTCGCCCTTGAAGATCCAGCACTTCACGCCGACGGTACCGTAGGTGGTGTCCGCCCTCACGCTCGCGTAGTCGATGTTCGCCCGCAGGGTGTGCAGGGGTACGCGGCCCTCGTGATAAGCTTCGGTGCGGGCGATCTCCGCGCCGCCCAGACGGCCGCCACACTGGATCTTGATCCCCTCCGCCCCCGCGCGGCGCGCGGACTGGACGGCGCGCTTCATGGCCCGCCGGAACGAAATCCGCTGACGCAGCTGGTGCTTGACGTTCTCCGCCACCAGGCGCGCGTCCAGCTCCGGCTGCTTTATTTCCTCGACGTTCACGGAGACCTCGGACCTGGTCAGCACGCCCAGCTCGTCGCGCAGCTTGTCCACCTCCGCTCCCCGCTTTCCGATCACGACGCCCGGCCGGGCGGTATGCACGGTCATGACGATCTTGGACGGCTTGCGGTCGATCTCGACCCGGGAGATGGCCGCGTGCGCCAGACGGCGGTCGAGATACCGCCTGATGGTCTCGTCTTCCTGAAGCAGCTGCGGGAACTCCTTCTCCGCATACCACCGGGACTGCCAGTCCTTGACGATGCCGAGCCGGAACCCGTGAGGGTGTGTCTTCTGTCCCATCGACCTATTCCTCGCTTTCCACGACGATCGTGATGTGGCTCCCGCGCCCTCGGGTCGGGGCCCCCCTTCCCATGGCCGCCGCCCGCCAGCGCTTCGTGGTCCGCCCGCCATCGACGAATGCCCGCGTGATCACGAGCTCGTCCACATCGAGCACCTCCCCGTCCTCCTCCGCCCTGTACTCGGCGTTCGCGACCGCGGAGCGGAGCGTCTTGCCGACCGGTACCGACGCGGCCTTCTTCGAGAATCGAAGGATCGCGTAGGCCTGGTTGACGGGGAGGCCCCGGATCTGATCCACAACCAGCCTCACCTTGCGGGGACTCATTGCGATGTATTTCGCGATCGCCTTTGCTTGCATCTGAAGTTTCGTCCAGGGGTGACCTGATCGGCCTCTATCGAGCCTTGGAGCGCCGGTCGGCGAGCTTCCCACCGTGGCCCCGGAAGAGCCGGGTGGGAGCGAATTCGCCGAGTTTGTGGCCCACCATGTTTTCCGTGATGTAGACCGGGATGAACTTGTTGCCGTTGTGCACCGCGACCGTATGGCCCACGAAGTCCGGCGAGATGGTCGAGGCGCGTGCCCAGGTCTTGAGGACCCTCTTCTCGGCGCGCGCGTTCATGAGCTCCACCTTGCGCAGGAGCTTCTCGTCGATGTAGGGACCCTTCTTTACGCTGCGTGGCATGGCGGTTTCCTGGTTCGCTTCCTTTCGTCTCGTAATCGTCTACGACCGGGTGGCCTTGCCGCGTTTGCGACCCCGGACGATCAGCCGGTTGGATTCCTTTCTGGGATTACGCGTCTTCTTCCCCTCCGGCTTGCCCCAGGGGGTGACCGGGGGTCGTCCGCCCGAAGCCTTGCCCTCACCTCCGCCCAGCGGGTGGTCCACCGGGTTCATGGCGACGCCCCGAACCTTGGGACGGCGCCCCCGCCATCGATTCGCCCCGGCCTTGCCCAGGGACTTCAGCTCGTGGTCGGTGTTGCCGACCTGGCCCACGGTGGCCATGCACTCCATGCGCACCCGCCGGACTTCCGTCGAGGGGAGGCGCAGCGTCACGTAGTCTCCTTCCTTGGCCATGATCTGCACGCCGGCGCCGGCCGAGCGGGCCATCTGGCCCCCCTTCCCGGGCTTCAGCTCCACGTTGTGGACGATCGTGCCCAGCGGAATGCGGCCGATCGGCAGGGCGTTGCCCGGCTTGATGTCGGCGTCTCCGCCCGCCACCACCTCATCGCCGACCGTCAGGCCGCGCACATGCAGGATGTAGCGCTTCTCGCCATCCGCGTAATGGATGAGGGCGATGTTCGCGGAACGGTTGGGATCGTATTCGATCTCGGCGACGCGGCCAGCCACGCCGATCTTGTTGCGCCTGAAATCGATGCGCCGATACCTGCGCTTGTGGCCACCGCCCCTGCGCCGCACGGTGATGCGGCCATGGTGGTTCCGGCCACCCTTGGAGTGCAGAGGCTCCGTCAGCGACTTTTCCGGTCCCTTGCGGGTGGTCACCGTGTCCTTCACGATCGACCGGAACCGGAAGCCGGGAGTCACGGGTCTGAACTTCTTGATCGCCATGGCCGGTTCCTCAGCCCATTTCGTAGAGTTCGATGTGGTCGCCTTCGGCAAGCTTGACGACCGCCTTCTTGAACGACGGCTGGCGGCCGAGGCTCCAGTTGCGGCTCATCTGCCCCAGGAACGAGCGGCGCATCTTGCCCGCGTACCTCATGGTGCGCACATCGTCGACCTGGACGTCCCAGAGCGCTTCCACGGCGCGCGCGATATCAATCTTGTTGGCCTTCTGGTTGACGATGAACGAGTAGACGTTCTCGGCCTCCATCTGGGCGGTAGTCTTTTCGGTGACCACCGGCCGCACGATCACATCCCACGGCTCACGCATCGCCGTCCTCCGCGTCTGTGGAGTCCACGGGCTCCGCGGCCACCGCCTGGATCCCGAGCGCATCGGCCTCGATCACGACGGTCGCAGCCCACAGCACGTCGTAGGCCGACTCCTCGCCGAACGGGCGCACCCTGACGTCCCGCAGGTTGCGGGCCGAGAGGTAAACGTTGCGCTTGTTGCCGTCGGTCAGCAGCAGCACCTTGCCCGGCGCTTCGATGGCGGCGAGGCAGGCAGCCAGGCGCGCGGTGCGCGGGGCTTCGTAGTCCAGGGACTCGATCAGCAGCACGCGACCATCTCCGGCTCGCGCGTTGAGGGCCGAGCGCCGGGCGAGCGTGCGCACCTTGCGAGGCACGGACGTGCGCCACGAGTGAGGCTGAGGAGGGAAGGCCAGCCCGCCTCCCGTCCACTGCGCGGCCCGGATCGTACCCTGGCGTGCCCGGCCGGTACCCTTCTGCCTCCACGGCTTGCGGCTTCCCCCCGAGACGGCCGCGCGGTTCTTGCCGGCTCCCGTCCCCCGCCGCTGATTGGCGAGTTGTGCCCGCACCACCTGGTGCAGCACGCTCTCGTTCACGACTCCGTCGAAGGGGACCGCAGGAAGCGTCCGGTCTCCGTCCGGGCTGCCGTCAGACTGATAGTAGTGCGCCGTATGCATGGCTCTATTGGCTGATGAAGACGTAGCCGCTGCGCGCTCCCGGCACGGCGCCCCTGAGGAAGAGCAGGTTCCTCTCGGCGTCGACCCGAACGACCTTCACATTGCTCAGCGTCTTGCGGTTGTTGCCCATGCGGCCGGGGAGCTTCTTGCCCTTGATGACCCGCGACGGGTCGGTGCCGGCCCCCATCGATCCGGGGGTGCGCGACATCGGATGACCGTGGGAGGCGGGGCGCCCCACGAACCCGTGCCGCTTCACGACGCCCTGGAATCCCCTGCCCTTGGTGTTGCCCGTGACCTTGACGGCCTGGTTGGCGGCGAAGAGCCCCACGGTGAGCTCCTCTCCTGCCTCGAACGCTTCATCGCCGGCAACGGGGAACTCGCGCAGAACGCGGGGCGTCGCCTCCAGTCCGGCCTTTGCAGCATGGCCGGCCTCGGCCCTGGTGGCATGCCGGGCCTTGCGTGCCTCGAAGCCGACCTGGACCGCGCGATATCCGTCGGTCTCCGGGGACTTCACGCAAACCACCGGGCACGGCCCGGCGCGAACCACGGTAACCGGCACCACCTGACCCTCGTCGTCGAAGATGCGGGTCATCCCCACCTTGCGTCCGATCAATCCGGCCATCCCACCCCCTAGTCGACCTTGATCTCGACATCGACGCCCGCCGGCAGGTCCAGCTTGGTAAGGGCGTCGATGGTGGCGGGCCGGGAATCGACGATGTCGATGAGCCGCTTGTGCGTACGCAACTCGAACTGCTCCCGGCTCTTCTTGTCGATGTGCGGCGAGCGCAGCACCGTCCAGCGCTCGCGCCGCGTCGGCAACGGAACCGGACCGCACACGCTGGCTCCGGTTTTCTCCGCCGTGCGCACGATGTCGGAAGCGGTCTGGTCGACGATCCAATGATCGAAGGCTTTCAGCTTGATGCGAATCCGGCCACTCATTTCTGGTAGACTGCTCCGTTGCCTGACACAATCTCGTCCGTCTTCGACCGGGGTACCTGGTCGTAGTGCGAGAACTGCATGGTGTACACGGCCCGTCCCTGGCTCATGGAGCGGAGGGAGGTCGAATATCCGAACATCTCTCCCAGCGGCACGCTGGCTCCGATGACCCGCGCGCCGCCGCGCTCGGTCATGCCGCCAACTCGTCCCCGCCGGGAGGAAAGGTCTCCCATGATATCGCCCATGTAGTCGCCGGGCGTGACGACTTCCACATCCATGACCGGCTCGAGCAGAACCGGCCGCGCCCGCCTCACGCCCTCCCTGAGCGCCATCGATCCGGCGATCCGGAAGGCCATCTCGCTGGAGTCGACATCGTGATACGAGCCGTCCACCAGCTCGACCTTGATGTCGATGAGCGGGTAGCCCGCCACGGTGCCGCTGGACAAGGCGTCGCGCATTCCCTGCTCCACGGGACGGATGAATTCCTTCGGGATCCTGCCGCCCGCGATCCGGTCCTCGAAGACGAAGCCCGCGCCCTTGGGAGCGGGTTCGAGGTTGATGACGACATGGCCGTATTGCCCGCGTCCCCCGGTCTGGCGCACGAACCGCCCCTCGACCTTGGCGACGGAACCGACGATGGTCTCCCGGTACGCCACCTGGGGCCGGCCGATGTTGGCGCCGACCCGGAATTCCCGGCGCAAGCGGTCGACGATGATCTCGAGGTGCAACTCGCCCATCCCGCTGATGATGGTCTGGTTGGTCTCCTGATCGGTGCGTACCCGGAAGGTCGGGTCCTCGTCGGCGAGCTTCCCCAGTCCCTGGCCAAGCTTGTCCTGGTCGGCCCGGGTCTTGGGCTCGATGGCGACCGCAATGACCGGCTCCGGAAACTCCATGGATTCGAGGATGATGGGATGGCCGGGGTCGCACAGCGTATGGCCGGTGCGGACCCGCTTGAGTCCGATTACCGCGGCGATGTCGCCCGCGAAGACCTCTTTCCGCTCCTCGCGCTTGTTGGCGTGCATCTGCAGGATGCGGCCCACGCGCTCGCGCTTGCCCCGGGTCGCGTCGAGCACGTGGGTGCCGCTCGGCAGCGACCCCGAATAGACGCGGAAAAAGGTGAGCCGCCCGACATAGGGGTCCGTGGCGATCTTGAATGCCAGAGCCGTGAAGGGCGCGTCATCCGAGACTTCGCGCGTCTCGGAGGACCGGCCCGCGGGACGATAGTGTCCCTCGACGGGAGGAATGTCGAGCGGAGAGGGAAGGTAGTCGATGACGCCGTCGAGGAGCGCCTGAATGCCCTTGTTGCGGAACGCCGATCCGCAGAAGACGGGAAAGATGTCGCCCCTCAGGGTCGCCCCGCGGATCGCGCGCCGAAGCTCCTCCTCCGTGAGCTCGTCGCCCGAGAGATACTTCTCCAGCAGGTCGTCGTCGTGCTCGACCGCCGCTTCGATGAGCTCGTGGCGCAACGTCGCGATCGTATCCGCCATGGAATCGGGCACCGGCCCGTCATGGAAGCGGGAGCCCAGGTCGTCCTCGTAGATGATCGACTTCATGCTGACGATGTCCACGACGCCGGTGAAGAGCTCGCCCTCCCCGAGCGGATACTGGACCGGGTGCGCGTTGGCTCCGAGTCGTTCGCGCATCATCCTCACGACCTGCGCGAAGTCGGCCCCGACGCGGTCCATCTTGTTGACGAACGCGATGCGGGGCACGCGATAGCGGTCCGCCTGCCGCCACACCGTCTCGGACTGCGGTTCGACGCCGCCGACCGCGCAGAACACCGCGATGGCCCCGTCCAGAACCCGCAGCGAGCGCTCGACCTCGGCCGTGAAGTCGACGTGTCCGGGGGTGTCGATGATGTTGATGCGGAAGTTGGAGCCGCTGCGCAGCCACGCGCAGGTGGTGGCCGCGGAGGTGATGGTGATCCCCCGCTCCTGCTCCTGTTCCATCCAGTCCATGGTGGCTGCACCCTCGTGCACCTCGCCCATGCGATGGACCCTGCCGGTATAGAACAGAACCCGCTCCGTGGTTGTCGTCTTCCCCGCGTCGATGTGCGCCATGATGCCGATGTTGCGCAGTCGCTCTAGCGGTGTGTGCCTGGGCATGCGATGTATTCCTTCAAGTCCTGTGTTGCCGTCGTCGGTACGCAAAAAAAGCGCAGGAACTCCGAGGCCACGAGTGCAGATTCGGCCGGGCCAACCCGCCTGCCGGTTGGTCGCCGTCTGCCTTGTGTCGCGAGGGTCGGACCTTCCGGAACCCCCGCTACCCCGGCGCCAACCTGCGCGCCGCAGTTGGGAAACGGCTACCAGCGATAGTGGGCGAATGCCTTGTTGGCTTCTGCCATCCGGTGCGTGTCTTCCTTCTTCTTTATCGTGCTTCCCTCGTTGCGGCTCGCGGCCAGAATCTCGGCCGCGAGACGTCCCGCCATCGACCGCTCTCCCCGCTTGCGGGAAAAGTCGATCATCCACTTTATGGCCAGCGCTTGGCGTCTCTCCGGGCGGACTTCGATCGGCACCTGGTACGTGGCGCCTCCGACCCGCCTGCTCTTCACCTCGACGGCAGGCTTGGCGTTGTTGAGGGCCTGGTTGAACACCCCCAGGCCGGGTTGTCCCGAACGCTCTTCCACGACCGTGAGGGCGTTATAGAAAATGCTCTCCGCGGTCGACTTCTTGCCGTCCAGCATCAGGCCGTTGATGAACTTCTGGGCCACGACCGACTCGTAGCGCGGATCTCCCGCGGTCTCTCTCTTCTCGGCACGCGTGCGGCGGCTCATGAATCGATCCTATCGCTCCCGCGAACTGGGGGCCGAGAGGGCAGGTGCCCGGCCCGAATTGGGACAGTGCATGTTGATCGGTCGCTACTTGGGTTCCTTGGTTCCGTACTTCGACCGACCCCGGCGACGGTCGTCCACCCCCGACGTGTCCAGCGTTCCGCGCACGACGTGATAGCGAACGCCGGGCAGATCCCTCACCCGGCCTCCCCGAATGAGCACGATGGAGTGCTCCTGGAGGTTGTGCCCTTCGCCACCGATGTAGGAAGTCACCTCGTACCCGCTGGTCAGCCTGACGCGCGCCACCTTGCGCAATGCCGAATTGGGCTTCTTGGGCGTCGTGGTGTACACACGAGTGCAAACGCCCCGTTTCTGAGGGTTCTTCTGGAGGGCCGGCGCCTTGTTCTTCTTGCGAACAGACCGGCGGCCCTTGCGCACGAGTTGGTTGATGGTCGGCATACGAATGGTTTCGGCAGTCAGCCCTTTAAGTTAAGACGAGCGCTTGCTTTCCGCTGCACGGCCCGCCCCCGCCACGTCCGGGAGGACGTCCGGCGAGTGACCAGCCATATCCTGTGCAGCTTTCGAAGCTAAAAAGCGTTCCCATCCGTGTCAACGCCGGAGGCAAACCGTCCCGAGCTAATCGAGTGCGGTCTCCTCTGCCGAGAATCCGGCCAACAGGCCCTCGGGCTCCGCCAGCGGCAGGATTTCCTCGTCGTAGAACTGCTGTTCGACCATGAACTCGACGTGCTGATACCGGTGAATGCCGGTGCCCGCCGGAATCAGGTGGCCGATGATGATGTTTTCCTTCAACCCCTTGAGGTGGTCGCGGGCGCCCCTGACCGCCGCGTCCGTCAGCACCCGCGTAGTCTCCTGGAAGGAGGCCGCGGAGATGAACGACTCGGTCGTGAGGCTGGCCTTCGTGATGCCCAGCAGGAGGGGCTCCGAGCGCGCGGTCTTCGCTCCTTCCGCCACCTCCTGGTTGGCCGCGAGAAACTCCGCCCGATCCACGCTCTCGCCCTCGAGGAAGGTGGTGTCCCCGGAGTCGGTGACACGGACCTTCTTGAGCATCTGCCGCACGATGACGGCGATGTGCTTGTCGTTGATCCTGACCCCCTGCAGCCGGTACACCTCCTGGATTTCGTTGAGGAGGTATTCCTGGACCGCGCGGGGCCCCTTCACGCGCAGAATGTCGTGCGGGTTGATCGGGCCCTCTGAAATCCGGTCTCCAGCGTGCACCAGGTCGCCCTCGTGGGCGCGAAGGTGCTTTCCGACCGGTATGTCGTATTCCCGGGGATCGCCGTGCTGGGGCGTGACCACAACCTTGCGCTTTCCGCGCTTGATGTCCCCGAAGCTGACCCGTCCCTCGATCTCGGCGATCACGGCCGGATCCTTGGGCCGGCGAGCTTCGAACAGCTCGGCCACGCGCGGGAGGCCGCCGGTGATGTCGCGGGTCTTGTACACCTCGCGGCTGATCTTGGCGATGGTCTGCCCGGGCATGACCTGTTCGCCATCCTTCGCCATCAGCTGGGCGCCCACCGGAATGATGAACTCCCGAGCCTTTACGGCGCCCTGCCGGATCTCGATGGCGGGGTGGAGCTTCTTGTTCCGGTCTTCGGTGACGATCATCTGACGGCGGCCCGTAGTCTCGTCGAGCTCTTCCCTCATGGTCTGGTCTTCGATGATGTCCGAATACATGAGGGTACCGCCGCAGTCCGCAACGATCGGCTCCGAATACGGATCCCAGCTGAAGAGCAGCCCGCCCTCTTCGACCACGTCGTCCTCCTGAACCGCGAGCGTGGCGCCATACGGGACCGCCAGCCGGCTTCGGACAACGCCGGCCGGCGTCCTCAGGATGATCTGTCCCTCGCGCGAGGTCACGATCCGCTCGCCCTGCCGCGAACCCTCCTCGATCTTCACCGTCGTCACCCGCTCCAGTCCCGCGACGCCGTCGATCTTCGACTTCCTCTGTGTCTGGGCGGCGATGCGGGCGGCGGTTCCGCCGATGTGGAAGGTGCGCAGGGTCAGCTGGGTCCCGGGCTCGCCGATGGACTGCGCGGCCAGGATTCCGACCGCCTCCCCCACGTCCACCATCCGCATGGTGGCCAGATTGCGGCCGTAGCACCTCTGGCAGATACCGCGCTTGGCGCCGCAGGTGAGGACCGAGCGGATGCGCACGGACTGGATTCCGGCCTCGTCCTCGATCGCCTTCGCCTGGTATTCCTCAATGAGGTCGCCCTTGCGGACGACCCGCTCGCCGTCGATCGGATCGATGACATCTTCCAGCGACACGTTGCCCGTGATCCGGTCTGCGAGGGGCTCGATGATGTCCTCTCCCTCCTTCAGCGCCGTCATCGGGACGCCCTCCACCGTGCCGCAATCCTCCTCGGTGATGGTGACATCCTGGGCGACATCGACCAGGCGGCGCGTGAGATACCCCGCGTCTGCCGTCTTGAGCGCGGTGTCGGCGAGCCCCTTGCGGGCGCCGTGGGTCGAGATGAAGTACTCGACGACGCTCAGCCCTTCCCGGAAGTTCGACTTGATCGGTGATTCGATGATTTCGCCGATTCCACCGGTCAACTTCTTCTGCGGCTTGGCCATCAGGCCGCGCATGCCGGCGAGCTGGCGCATCTGGTCGCGGTTTCCGCGGGCTCCGGAGGTCATCATCATGTAGACCGGGTTGTACCCGTCCCGGGAGCGCTCCAGGTACCGCACCATCTCCTCCGCCACATCGTTGTTGGCGTGCGTCCAGGTGTCGATCACCTTGTTGTAGCGCTCGCCCCGGGAGATGAAGCCCTGGTCGTAGTGATCGCGGAACCTGGCGACCTTCTCGTCGGCCTCGCCCAGGATCTCGCTCTTCTTGAGGGGGATTTCCAGGTCGCTGATGCCGACGCTGATTCCTCCCAGGGTGGCGTACCGGAACCCGAAGTCCTTCAGATCGTCCAGGAACCGGGTGGTGGGGAGCAGTCCGACGTCGGTGAAACAGCGGAACACCAGGTCCCCGAGCGGACCCTTGCCCAGCGTCCGGTTCTCGAACGGCATGCCCGCGGGAATGAACGAGTTGAAGAGCACCCGCCCGGCCGTGGTCCTCATCCACTTGCGCCGAGGCTTGCCGTCCGCGGCCTTCGTCGACCCCCAGAACCAGCACAGGGAGTGAAATTGCAGGCGGTCGGTGACCACCGCCATCTCCACTTCGCCGAACGTGCTGTAGCGGGGCGCATCCCGATAGAGCTCGTCCAGCTCCCGATTGGCCTTTTCGCGGACGGCGACGGCGGCCTTGCCGTCGTTGGCGTCGCGCTCCAGGTCCGAGATGGCCAGCGGGGGCTTGGTCAGGTAGTAGCAGCCGATGACGATGTCCTGGCTGGGCGCCGCGACCGGTCGGCCGTTCGAGGGCAACAGGATGTTGTTCGACGAGAGCATCAGGACCCGCGACTCCAGCTGCGCCTCGAACGAGAGCGGCACATGCACCGCCATCTGGTCGCCGTCGAAGTCGGCGTTGAAGGCCGCGCACACGAGCGGGTGGATGCGGATCGCCTTCCCTTCCACCAGAACCGGTTCGAAGGCCTGGATGCCGAGCCGGTGCAGGGTCGGCGCTCGATTAAGCAGAACCGGGTGATCCCGAATGATGTCTTCCAGGACCTCGTAGACCTTGGGGTCGTCGGCCTCGACGATCTTCTTCGCGCGCTTGACGGTCTCCGCCTCTCCGCGCTTCTCGAGTTCGTGAATGATGAACGGCTTGAAGAGCTCAACGGCCATCGCCTTGGGCAGGCCGCACTGGTGCAGCTTGAGTTCGGGACCCACGACGATGACCGACCGGCCGGAATAATCGACGCGCTTCCCAAGCAGATTCTGGCGGAAACGCCCCTGCTTGCCCTTGAGCATGTCGGAAAGGGACTTCAGCGGCCGTTTGCCGCGCCCGCGGATCGCCTTGGACCGACGCCCGTTGTCGAACAGCGCGTCGACCGCCTCCTGCAACATGCGCTTCTCGTTGCGCAGGATGACTTCCGGGGCCCGCATCTCCACCAGCTTCTTCAGCCGGTTGTTGCGGTTGATTACCCTGCGGTAGAGGTCGTTCAGGTCCGAGGTTGCGAAGCGGCCTCCGTCGAGGGGAACCAGCGGCCTCAGGTCGGGGGGAATGACGGGAACGACGTCCATCACCATCCACTCGGGAAGGTTGCGCTGGTCCGGGCTGGGTCCCGAGTTGCGCAGCGCGTCCACGACCTTGAGCCGCTTGAGCTTCTTCTTCTTGCGATGCTGGGAGGTCTCGGTCCTGATCTCGTGGCGCAGCCAGTCGGCGAGGCGGTCGAGCCCCTTCTTGTCGGCATTGCGCTTGCCGATGGCGACGTCCGGAGAGTCGAGCTTGCGCAGGAGGCTGCGGACGGCTTCCGCCCCGATCTCGGCCACGAACTTGTCGTCGCCCTTCTCACGGGCCTTCACGCGCAGGTCGTAGTACTCGTCCTCGTCCAGCAGGTCCAGGAACTCGACGTCCTGGCCGCCTGGATGGGTCACCACGTAGGAAGCGTAGTAGATCAGCTTCTCCAGGTTGCGCAGCGTCATGTCGACCAGGTACCCCAGCTGGCTGGGCAGCGTCTTGAAGAACCAGATGTGGCACACCGGCACCGCGAGCTCGATGTGCCCCATCCGTTCGCGCCGAACCTTCGAGAGCGTCACCTCGACGCCACAGCGGTCGCAAACGTGCCCGCGGAAGCGGATGCGCTTGAACCTGCCGCAGGAACACTCCCAGTCCTTCACCGGGCCGAAGATGCGCTCGCAGAAGAGCCCGTCGCGTTCCGGCTTGAAGGACCGGTAGTTGATCGTTTCGGGCTTGGTCACCTCTCCGTACGACCAGCTGCGGATTTCCTGCGGTGAGGCGACCTTGAGCTGGATGAAGTCGAAGTCGCTCGTACTGCTTGTCTCGCGGAACCTGGGAAAATCGATCATATGGCGTGCACCCCGTGCGTTGAGGGTGTCAATGCGATGCTCAAGACCTCAGTCGTCCTGATCGAGCGTTACCGAGAGGCCCAGCGCCTTCAGCTCCTGAACCAGCACGTTGAAGCTTTCGGGGATGCCGGGTTCGGGGAGGTTCTCTCCCTTGACGATCGCCTCGTACACGCGCGACCGGCCCATGACATCGTCCGACTTGACGGTCAGTATCTCCTGCAGGGTATGAGCCGCGCCGTAGGCTTCGAGCGCCCATACCTCCATCTCGCCGAACCTCTGTCCCCCGAACTGCGCCTTCCCCGCCAGCGGCTGCTGCGTGACCAGCGAGTAGGGTCCGATACTGCGCGCGTGGATCTTGTCGTCCACCAGGTGCGACAGCTTGAGCATGTACACCATGCCGACGGTAACCGGGAAATCGAAAGGCCGACCGCTGCGGCCGTCCCGCACCACCGCCTTGCCGTCCGGGCGAAGCCCTGCCGCGCCCATCAACTCCAACACCCCCGCGTCGATGCCGCCCGACGCCAGGGATTCGGACCCGGCGAGCCGGTGGATCGCCGGAAACGCCTCTTCCATCGGAAGGGCGCGCCGGCCGGCATGTTCTTTCGCGGCTTCGATCAGAAAATCCTTCAGCCGTTCGAAATAGGCCTGCGCCGCGCCCGGCAGGTCGATCCGAGCGTAGTCGTCCAGCGAACGACCCAGTCCGGTCGAGGCCTGATCGCCGTTGCCCGCCGAACCCGCCCGTGCGGGAAGGGTTCGCGAGGCACCCGTGAGTTGCTCGATGGCGGCAGCGGTCGCGGCGGGAAGCTCGGCACCGATGCCCAGCGCCTGGGCTCCCCACTTGACTCCCGCCATCTTGAGGAGCAGCCCGACCTCATCTTCGCTCGCACCCTGGAACACGGGCGTCTTGGCGCCGAAGCCGAGCACCCAAGCGGCCCACCCCAGGTGGGTCTCGAGGATCTGGCCCACATTCATGCGGGACGGGACGCCCAAGGGGTTGAGCACGATCTCCACCCGCGTTCCATCGGGCAGGAAGGGCATCTCCTCCTCGGGAACGATGCGGGCGATGATGCCCTTGTTGCCGTGACGCCCGGCCATCTTGTCGCCCACCGCGATCTTGCGCTTCTCCGCGATGTAGACCTTGACCAGCTGCACCACGCCCGGCGGCAGCTCGTCGGGCTGGAAGACCTTGTCGATCTGCTCCTCGGTGTCGCTGTGCACCTTGTCGATGCGGCGGCGGGACTCTTCCACAACCGAGCGGATGCGCTCGTTGATCGACTTGTTGCGCACCTTGAGGCTGTCGAGCTCGACATCCGCCAGTTTCAGGTCCGCCAGCACCGCCTTGGTAACCTTGCGCCCTTCCTCGAGAAGGGGTTCGATCACTCCCCGCTTGAGGCAGAGCGAGATCGTCTGAAGGTGCAGGAGCGCCTTGAGCTCGTCGTCGCGCACCTCGGCGATGCGAGCGATATCCTCGCGCTCGGTCCGCCGAAGTTCCCCGATCCGCTGGCCCTGCTCCTTGTCCAGCAGCGGGCCGTCGATCCGACGCGAGAAGATCTTCACGTCGATCACGGTCCCCGACATCCCCGGCGAGAGGCGAAGCGAAGAGTCCTTCACATCCTTGGCCTTCTCGCCGAAGATCGCGGTCAGCAGCTTCTCCTCCGGCGAGAGTTCCGTCTCGCCCTTCGGCGTGATCTTGCCGACCAGGATGTCGCCGCTCTTCACCTGGGCCCCGATGCGGACGATGCCGCGCTCGTCCAGGTTCGTGAGGTTCTCGTCGGCGACGTTCGGAATCTCCCGGGTGATCTCCTCCGCGCCGCGCTTGGTGTCGCGGACATGGAGCTCAAGCTCCTGGATGTGGATCGAGGTGAAGACATCTTCCTTGACCAGCTTCTCGCTGAGGACGATCGCGTCTTCGAAGTTGTGTCCGTACCAGGGCATGAAGGCGACCAGGACGTTGCGGCCCAGCGCCAGTTCGCCATAGCTGGTGGAGGGTCCGTCCGCGATGATCTCGCCTTCCTCCACGATCTGCCCGCGCACCACCAGCGGCCGCTGGTTGATGGCCGTGTCCTGATTGGTGCGCCAGTACTTCTTGAGCGCGTAGGCGTCGAACTGGGAGAGGCGCATGAGAGGCTGGTCGGCCTCCTTCACCTTCACCGCCCCCGTATCGATGACGATCTTGTCGGCCGTGACGCTGACGACCCTGCCGCCGCGGGTCGCGGTGACGACGGCGCCGGAGTCGCGCGCCAGCTTGCGCTCGAGTCCGGTTCCCACCAAGGGAGCGTCGGTGTAGAGGAGCGGAACCGCCTGCCGCTGCATGTTGGAGCCCATCAACGCCCGGTTGGCGTCGTCGTGCTCGAGGAAGGGAATCAGCGCCGCCGCGACCGACACCAGCTGCGCCGGCGCAACGTCCATGTAGTCGATGTCGCCGGGCGCCAGCAGCGGAAAGTCACCGCGCTCCCGGCACAGCACCAGCGGATTGCAGAACGTGCCGTCCGGATTCAGGGGCGCGTTGGCCTGTGCAATGCGCGCGCGCTCCTCCTCGTTGGCGGAAAGCCACTCGATCTCGCCGGTGGCGCGTCCGTCCACCACCTTGCGGTAGGGCGTCTCAACGAACCCCAGCCCGTTGACGCGCGCGTAGGTCGTGAGGGAGGTGATGAGGCCGATGTTGGGACCCTCCGGGGTCTCGATCGGACACATGCGGCCGTAGTGGGAATAGTGCACGTCGCGGACCTCGAACCCGGCGCGCTCGCGGGTGAGTCCCCCGGGACCGAGTGCCGACAGACGCCGCTTGTGCGTCATCTCGGCCAGGGGATTGGTCTGGTCCATGAACTGCGACAGCTGGGATGAACCGAAGAAGGCCTGGATGACCGCCGAGACCGTGCGGGCGTTCACCAGGTCGTCGATGTTGATCTTGCTGGGATCGGTGTTGATGGACATCCGTTCCTTGACCAGGCGCGCCATGCGCGACAGGCCGACCGACAGCTGATTCGCGATCAGCTCCCCGACGGTGCGCACCCGGCGGTTCCCAAGGTGGTCGATGTCATCGGTGTGTCCCTGCCCCTCGCTCAACTCGACGAGGTAGCGCAGGATCTCGACGAAGTCGTCCCGCGTCAGCACCGTGGTGGATGCGGGGGTCTCGAGACCCAGGCGCTGGTTGATCTTGTAGCGGCCCACGCGCCCCAGGTCGTAGCGCCTGGGGTTGAAGAACACGCTCTCCAGCGCGGCCCGCGCCGTCTCGACGTTCGGCGCCTCTCCGGGACGCAGGAGCGAGTAGATCTGGAAGAGCGCCGTCTCCTCGGACTCGGTTGGATCCTTTGCCAGCGTGCGCCTGACGATGGGGCTCTCCGTCCTTATCGGGCCTTCGCCGGCTGAGACGCCCTTCGCTTCCGGGTCGGCGGCGTAGATCAGGACCTGGTCGCGACCCATGCGCGCCAGCGTCTCGACATCCGTTTCCTCGAGTTCGCTGCTGGCTTCCAGAATCACTTCGCCGGTCTCGGTGTCCACCACATCGTCCGCCAGCACCGCGCCGCTCAGCGTCTGGAGCGCGTCGGAAAGGTCGCCGATCGCAGCCTCCTTCTTGCGGAAGAAGAGGCCATAGATCTGCTCGTCGGTGCCGAAGCCCAGGGCGCGCAGCAGGGCCGTGGCCGGGAACTTCTTCTTGTCGATGTGGACGTAGCAGATGTTGTTGATGTCGATCGTGAACTCCACCCAGGAGCCGCGGAATGGAATGATCCGGGCGCTGTTCAGCTTGGTCCCGTTGGGATGGATGTTCTCCTCGAAGACGACTCCCGGGGAGCGATGGAGCTGGCTCACCACGACGCGTTCGGCGCCGTTGACGATGAAGGTGCCCAGGTCGGTGAGCAGGGGCAGATCCCCCAGATAGACCTCTTTCTCGATGATGTCGCGCGGGCGCCGCTCTTCCTCGTCCAGATCCTCCCAGACGATGAAGCGAAGCGTCGCCTTGAGGGGCGCGGCGTAGGTCATGTCCCGCTCGATGCACTCTTCCTGCGAGTAGCGGGGTTCGCCCAGCTTGGACGACACATATTGGAAGCTGAACTTCTCGTTCACGTCGGAGATCGGAAAAATCTCCTGAAACACGCGGTCCAGCGAAAAATCCCAGGGATCCTCGGCGACCGCGTCGCCGTGAACCAGCTTGCCGAAGGACTTGAGCTGTACATCCAGAAGATTCGGCATCGGCATGACCGAATCCAGCTTGTCGAAACTGACGATGGGTCGAGCGGCGTCGCGACTATCCAACTAGACTCCCCCTTTGGCCGCACCCTGTCCGGACGGGCGGTTGCGGCGGGTCGAACGGGAAACACGTGGCGACATTCGGCAGTCCCCCCGGAGGGACGGCCGGGACGCGTGCAGAGAGAGGGGCCGGCGGCGCGGTGCCAGGAGCGGCGTGCCGCGAACGTACCCCGTCTGCCGAGGAGTTGAGACGGACCGCACCTACTTGACGGTGACCGTCGCGCCTACCTGCTCCAGCTTTGACTTGACCTGCTCCGCCTCGTCCCTGGAAACGGCTTCCTTCACCGCGTTGGGTGCCCCGTCGACGAGCGCCTTGGCCTCCTTCAGGCCCAGACTGGTCACTTCGCGAACCACCTTGATGACCTGAATCTTCTTGGCGCCGAAGTTGTCGAGAACGACGTCGAACTCGGTCTGTTCCTCGACCTCGGCTTCGGCTTCCGCCGGGCCCGCAGCGGCCGGCCCGACCGCCACCGCGGCCGTGACGTTGAACTTCTGCTTGAACGCATCCACGAACTCCGAGAGCTCGATCACCGTCATGTTGCCGATGCTATCGAGGAGTTCCTGCTGATTGATCGCCATCTCGCTGCTTTCTCCTGATTGGTCCCGGCCCTCGCCGGGGGTTGGTGAGTCGACCCGCCATGCGCCCGCGCCGGCATACCGGCTGCAATCAGCCGGCGCGGCTTCGGCGGACTCAGTCTTCCTGACTCTTCTCCTTCAGTGCGTCCAGAAGGCCGACGAATTCCTGCAGCTTGCCCTCGAGCGCGCTCACGAAGGCCGCCATCGGACCCTCCAGCGCGCCCGCCAGCTGCGCCATGAGCACGTCGCGCGCCGGGAGCGTCGCCACCTTGAGGAACTGTTCCTCGCCGATGACCTTGCCCTCGACCACACCCACCTTGAACGCGGGGCGCTTGTCGTGGTCCCTGGCGAAGCCGACCAGCACCTTCGCCGGCTCGACCACATCGGTGCTGCCGAGCACGATGCCGGTCGGGCCGGAGAGATGCGGGTCGAGGCCGGAAATCTCGAGGTCGTCGAACGCCCGCCTGGCGAGCCGGTTCTTCACGACCCAATACCGGCCTCCGCTCTCGCGAATCTGGCGGCGGAGCGCCGTCATCGCCTTGACGTCCAGCCCGGTGAAATCGGTCAGGTAGAGCGCGCCGGCGTTTTCCGCCTCGCTCCTGAATTCTTCGGTAAAGGCCTGTTTCTCGGCTTTGTTCATCGGTCAGCTCCGCCCGAACTGGTTCGGATCGAGCGGCACGCCCGGCCCCATGGTGCTGGAGAGCGTCACGCTCCGTACGTATGCGCCCTTCGCGGCAGCGGGCCGCGCGCGCAATACCGCGTCCATGAAAACTCCCAGATTCTCCGAGAGCTTCCGGTCCTCGAACGACATCCGGCCGATGGGGGCGTGCAGATTGCCGGTGCGGTCCACCCGGTACTCGATCTTTCCGGCCTTGATCTCCGACACGGCGCCTCCGACGTTGAAGGTCACCGTGCCCGCCTTCGGGTTCGGCATGAGGCCGCGCGGCCCCAGGATGCGCCCGAGGGGACCTACCTGGCCCATCATGTTGGGCGTCGCGACCACCGCGTCGAACTCAAGCCATCCCTGCTTGATGCGGTCCAGGTACTCGGCTCCGACGTAGTCGGCGCCCGCATCCTCGGCCTCCGCAGCCTTGTCCCCCTGCGCGACCACGAGAACACGCATCTCCTTTCCCGTCCCGTGGGGGAGCACGACGGTGCCGCGCACGATCTGGTCGGCCCGGCGGGGATCGACGCCCAGCTTGGTCGCGATCTCGATGGATTCGTCGAACTTCGCGAAGGACAGCGTCTTCACCAGAGCCACGCCGTCCGAGACGGAGTAGGTGACTCCCACCGGTATCTGGGCCCGGGCGGCCCGGATTTTCTTTCCGCGTTTTGGCATTATGGGATTGAGCCGGCTGGTGCAGCCCTCCCACTCCTGGCGGCTCGCATGGAGTGGTTCGTCGGGCCTGGTCAGTCTACCTCGATGCCCATCGAGCGAGCGGTGCCGGCGATCATGCGCACGGCCGAATCCACGTCGCTTGCGTTCAGGTCGGGCATCTTGGTCTCGGCGATCTCCTTCAGCTGGTCGACGGTCACCCGTGCGACCTTGGTGCGATTCGGCTCGCCGGATCCCTTTTCCAGTCCGGCCGCCTGCCTGAGCAGAACTGCCGCCGGCGGCGTCTTGGTGATGAAGCTGAACGAGCGGTCTGCGTAGACGGTGATTTCCACCGGGATGGTCGTGCCCTGGTTCTGCTGGGTCTTCGAATTGAACTGCTTGCAGAACTCCATGATGTTCACGCCGTGCTGGCCCAGCGCGGGGCCGACCGGGGGAGCCGGATTGGCCTGTCCGCCGGGCACATGCAGTTTGATGAATCCAACGACCTTCTTCGCCATTTTTCGTTACCTGGTCGATAATCCGGCGCGCGCCCGACAGCCGTGCGGGCACGTTCGGGAGCCGGAGCTGCGCTGCCGGTCCCGAGTCCGCCGTTCAGTATCCCTTGAGCTGAGCGAAATCGAGTTCCACCGAAGTGGGACGCCCGAAGAGCGAGACTTCCACCTTCACCTTGCCCTTGTCGGCATCAACGGACTGGACCGTGCCCGAGAAGTCCGTGAACGGACCCTGGGTAACCTCCACGGCCTGGCCGATCTGGAAGGGGACCTCCGCTCGGGCCTCCTTTTCTTCCTCGGTCTCGATGCCGAGGAGCTTGCGTACCTCCTCCTCGCTCAGGGGTTGGGGCTTCCTGCCTCCCCCCACGAACTTTATGACGCCCTTGATGTCGTTGATGGCGTACATGGTCACGGGGTCAAGCGTCAGATCGTCGCCGACCTCGATGTTCACCAGGACGTATCCGGGATAGAGGCGGCGCTCCACCTGAACCCGCTTCCCGTTGCGGATCTCCATGACTTCCTGGGTCGGAACCAGGGTTTCCAGGATCTCGGTGTGGCCTTCCTCGATCTTGCGGTCGATGAACCGCTTCACCTTCTTCTCGTGCCCCGAATAACTCTGGACCACGTACCACCGGGACTCGCTCATTGAGTCCTCACGCCCCGAACATGCCCATGATGAAGTTCACGACGAAGCGCACGACGCTGTCCATGGCGAAGATGACGAGCGAGATTGCGATCACGAAGAGGATCACCACCCACGTCGCGTTGCGCAGCTGACCCGAGTCGGGCCAGGTGACTCGCTGCAACTCGGCCCACGATTCGCGCGCGAACTCCCCTGAACTCTCGATAATGTTTGCCATCCTGCCCGTCTCGGAGACTCGCTACTTGGTTTCCTTGTGCCCGGTGTGCGTGCGGCAGCGCGGGCAGTACTTGCGGTAGTGCACCCGTCCGGGGTGCAGGCGCTTGTTCTTCTTCGTGGTGTAGTTGCGCTCCTTGCACTCCTCGCACGCGAGGATCACGCGATCTCTGGCCACGGGGCTACGCGATGACCTCGGTGACGACGCCGGCGCCGACCGTGCGTCCACCCTCGCGGATCGCGAAGCGAAGCTCCTTGTCCATGGCGATCGGCGTGATGAGTTGGACCTCCATCTGCACGTTGTCACCCGGCATGACCATCTCGACCCCCTCGGGAAGGTTGGTCGCGCCCGTGACGTCCGTGGTGCGGAAGTAGAACTGAGGCCGGTAACCGTTGAAGAACGGCGTATGCCGGCCTCCCTCACCCTTGGTCAGGACGTAGACCTCGGCCTTGAAGTGCGTGTGCGGGGTGATCGAGCCCGGCTGCGCGAGCACCTGGCCGCGCTGGATCTCGGTCTTGCCGACACCGCGGAGCAGGAGCCCGGCGTTGTCGCCCGCCTGGCCCTGGTCGAGCAGCTTGCGGAACATCTCGACGCCCGTCACGACCGTCTTGCGGTCCCTGTCCATTCCGACGATTTCCGCCTGGTCGCCGACGTTCACTACGCCGCTCTCGATACGTCCGGTGGCCACCGTGCCCCGCCCCGTGATGCTGAAAACGTCCTCGACCGGCATCAGGAACGGCTTGTCGATGTCCCTCTCCGGCTGCGGGATGTAGGAGTCGATGGCGTCCATGAGTTCCTGGATGCAATCGACATCGGGGCCCTCGCCCGTGGCCTCCATGGCCTTGAGCGCGCTCCCCATCACCACCGGGATGTCGTCGCCGGGGAAGTCGTACTCGGAGAGCAGCTCGCGCACCTCCAGCTCCACCAGCTCGAGCAGCTCCTCGTCGTCGACCATGTCCACCTTGTTGAGGAAGACGACGATGTAGGGCACGTTGACCTGGCGAGCCAGCAGGATGTGCTCCCGCGTCTGCGGCATGGGACCGTCCGCTGCGGACACGACCAGGATCGCTCCGTCCATCTGGGCGGCGCCGGTGATCATGTTCTTCACGTAGTCGGCGTGGCCCGGGCAGTCCACGTGGGCGTAGTGACGGTTCTCCGTCTCGTACTCGACGTGCGCCGTGGCGATCGTGATGCCCCGCTCGCGTTCCTCCGGAGCCTTGTCGATCTCGTCGAAAGCAATCGCGTCGCCACCGAACTTCTTGGCCTGGGTGAAGGTGATCGCTGCCGTGAGCGTCGTCTTCCCGTGGTCAACGTGCCCGATGGTGCCGACGTTCACGTGCGGCTTTGTCCGGTCGAACTTCTCCTTTGCCATTTCTCCGCTACCTCACTCCGTTCGGTTCAGGTGAATGGTGGTTTCAGAACCCCGGAAGCCCCGGCAAGCTCTGGCCGGGATTTGAACCCGGGACCTCTTCCTTACCAAGGAAGCGCTCTACCCCTGAGCTACCAGAGCGCTGCTCCCTCCTGCTTCGGGGTGTAGAGCGGGAGACGGGACTCGAACCCGCGACCCTCAGCTTGGAAGGCTGATGCTCTAGCCAACTGAGCTACTCCCGCTGGAATTCTCATTTCGCAAGTTGGAAGGGCGACACGCCCAATGGTGGGGGGAGGATTCGAACCTCCGAAGGCATTGCCAGCAGATTTACAGTCTGCCCCGTTTGACCGCTTCGGTACCCCACCGAGCATTTCTCTCGAAAACTCCTGTGTTCGGAGCGCCCCCTTCGCGCCTCCGGCTGCTGAGCAAGGATGCCCTCGGGCACCTGAGGCGGGCCTTTACGATCAAGCCTCAAAAGGTAACCATCCCCCAGGGAAAGGTAAAGGGGCATCCGCGGTCGATCGGCCGGGGCGGATGCAGCCGCCGGGAACGGCCCGAACCGCGCCCCGGAAGGCTTCCGGATCGTCCACCGGCAAGCTGGCGAAGGGACTCGAACCCCCAACCTGCTGATTACAAATCAGCTGCTCTACCTGTTGAGCTACGCCAGCGCGCGACTACTGCTACCCGGCTTCGTCCCGGAAGTCAACGGTCAGCGGGCGGCGGCCGATCCGGCTCTCGAGCCCGCATGCTTCCAGCGGGTGCCGTCGGGGGAGTCCTCGAGCACGATTCCGTCGGCGGCCAGCTGGCTGCGGATGGCGTCGGCGCGCGCGAAGTCTCGCCGCGACCGCGCGAGGTCGCGCTCCGCGACCAGGCGCTCGATGCGTCCCCGCTCCGATTCGTCGACCTGGCGTCCGGCCAGCGCCAGCTCGAGCACCCCCAGCACCTCGTCCATGGAGGCGAGGGCCTCCTCCGCCGACTCCCGGTCTCCCCGGCGGATCGCCCCCGACGCCCCGTCCAGGGCGGTGTTGGCATCCTTGACGAAGACGAAGAGTGCGGCCAGGGCAGCGGCCGTGTTGAGGTCGTCGTCCATCGCCTCGCGGAAGCGGGCCAGAGCTTCGCCGGCGAGCCGGTCGATCCCGAGGGGCGGGGCCCCCGGGCGGGTCGGTGTTCGGGTGAGGCGGTCCCGGAAGTCGAGCAGGCGCTGCACGGCCCGGCGGGACGCCTCCAGTCCCGCGAAGGTGAAGTTGAGCTCGCTGCGGTACTGGGCGGACAGCAGCAGGTGCCGCATCGCGGCGGGCTCGAATCGCTCGCTCAACTGCGGGACGGTGTAGGTGTTGCCGAGCGATTTCGACATCTTCCGGCCCTCCACCAGAAGATGCTTGACATGCATCCAGTGGCGGGCGAAGGTCTCGCCGGTGACGCCCTCCGATTGCGCGATTTCGTCCTCGTGGTGGGGGAACATGAGGTCTTCCCCGCCCAAATGGATGTCCAGGGTGTCGCCGATCTCGCTCAGCGCCATGACCGAACACTCGAGATGCCATCCGGGCCGACCCCGGCCCCATGGGGACTCCCAGGCGGCATCCACGTACTCGTCCTCCGGCCTGGCCGCCTTCCAGAGCGCGAAGTCGCGGATGTCGTCCTTCTCGTACTTGTCGTCGGCAACGCGCTCGCCGGGACGCAGCGCGTCCGGATCGATACCCGACAGCCGGCCGTATTCCGGGAACCCCGAAATCCGGAAGTACACCGAGCCGTCGGAGGTGGCGTACGCGAGCCCCCGCTCCAAGAGCCGCGATACGAAGGCGCTCATCTCGCCGACATACTCGGTTGCCCGGGGGTGGCTGTCGAACGGTCGCATGCCGAGGGTCTCGGCGTCGGCGAGGAACGACGCCACATGCGGGGCCGCGAACTCCCGGATCGACTGCCCGGTCTCGGCGGCAAGCTCGACGATGCGGTCGTCGACGTCGGTGAGGTTGACCACGAAACGGACCTCGTAACCCAGCCACTCCAGGTAGCGATGGAGCAGATCGTAGACGAGAAAGGCGCGGAAATTGCCGATATGCGCGCGCCCGTACACCGTGGGGCCGCACCCGTAGATGCCCACCCGCCCCGGCCTGAGCGGTTCGAAGCGCCGGAGGGAGCGCGTCAGCGTGTCGTGGAGGCGCAAGGTCATGCCGGCTTCCGGAAGAGGATCGTGGTTCGCGCCGGGATCGTTCACTGGGCTTCGCTCACTCACTGGAGTACGCGGACTTCGAAGACGCGCCAAGCCTCGTCCTCCCGCACGAACCCGACGTAGATACCGTGTTCGGCCAACTGGGAAGTTCCTTCGTGCACGACGGTCCAGCGGAGCTGAGCGTATCCCTGCAGAGGAGATCCGCCGACTTCGGCGACCCGCTCCAGTCGCGTGGACTCGGTCCGGTGCCCGGCCAGATAGTCGCGCAGGACGGCGACCGCCTGGCGTCTCGAAAGCGAAACGTGGTCTTCGCCTCCCACCCGCAGCCGGATGCCGCTGGCCACCAGAACCTGCACGAAGACGTCGGTGGAACCTCGCTCCCACATGCGCGCCAGATTGGCGGCGGCTCCTTCCAGGGATGCCTGGGACGCCGGGGTCGGCGACGGCCCGGGAGTGGAGGCACAGAGCACGGCGACCAGCAGGGCGACAACGCCGGTCGAGTTTGCGCGCTTCGCATCCCCGGGCTTCAACATGAGTCGCGCTCGCCCGAGGCGAGATCGCGCTCGACGGCGTCGAGAGCGGCATGGGGATCCGGAGCACCGGTCACCGCCCGCCCGATGACGAGGTAGTCGGCTCCGGCCTCGCGGGCGCGGCGGGGCGTCGCGACCCGCCGCTGGTCGTGAAGGGACTGCCGGGGCAGGCGAATGCCCGGAGTGACCAGGAGGAGTCCGTCCCCGAAACGGCATCGCAGGGCTTCGGCCTCCAGCGGAGACGCCACCACGCCATCGAGACCGGCCGCGCTCGCCCCGGCAGCGAGCTGCAGGACATGGTCCTCGGGTGTCATGCGAACGCCATGGGCACCGCGCGGAAGCGACGACGTCCCCAGGGAGGTAAGCATCGTCACCCCCAGAAGCCGCGTCCCTTCCCCGGCGGCCTCCGCCGCGGCCTCCATCATTCCGGCTCCTCCCGCCGCGTGCACGGTCAACAGGCGTGCGCCCATTTCCGAGGCGGCGGCAACGGCGCCCGCCACGGTTCGCGGTATGTCGTGCAGCTTGAGGTCCAGGAACACCTGCTTTTCCCGTTTCCGGAGATGATGGACGACCGTGGGACCTTCGCGTGCGAAGAGTTCCAGCCCGACCTTGTAGAAGTTGACTCGCCCCGCCAGCAGATCGACCAGTTCGAGGGCGCGGCTGGCCGAGGCGTAGTCCAAGGCAAGGATGATGCCGCTCACGACGCGCACGCCTCCCGCTTCCCGAAAGGAACCTGTCCCTCGGGCGCCCTGACCGCGCCCACCAGTTCGGCGACCGCGCCGATCCCCCGCCGGCGGCCGTAGGCACTCAGTCCGTGCACGATGCGCTCCGCGGCCCGCGGATCGGCGAAGGTGGCAGTACCCACCTGGACCAGTGAAGCACCGGCGAGCAGGTACTGTATGCAATCGCCGTGCCCGCGAACACCTCCGACTCCGACCAGCGGGGCGCCGACGCGCCGGCTGGCCTGCCAGACGGCGTGCACCCCGACCGGGAGCAGGGCCGGCCCGCTGAGTCCCCCTGCCCCGGCCCCGAGCCGAGGACGCCGCGTCTCCGGATCGATCACCATTCCGGGCATGGTGTTCACCAGCGTGACTCCGTCGCCACCGGCGGCCACCGCGGCTTCGGCGGCCGCGCCGATGTCCGGCGAATTGGGGGCCAGCTTTACCAGAAGCGGCCGGGCGGTCACCCCGCGCACGCGGGCGACCACCGACGCCAGCATTTCGGTGTCGAGCGCAAAGGGCACGCCGCTCAGCGGGACATTGGGACAGGAAAGATTCAGCTCGAATCCCAGGAATCCCGTCTCCGGATCAAGATGTTCGACGATCTCGCAGTATTCGTCCACCGCATGTCCCGCCACGCTCACGAAGACCTGTGCGCGCCTCAGCCGCGAGGCAAGCCATGGCAGTTTCTCGGCCTTGACCCGCTCCACCCCGGGATTGGCGAGTCCCACGGAGTTGATCATCACGCCACCGCCCTCGCTCACCCTGGGCTTCGGGTTGCCGGCGCGCGGTTCGAGCGTCACGGACTTGGTGACCAGGCCACCCAGCCGGTCGAGCTCCATCACGCCCGCCAGCTCCCTGGCGAAGCCGCAGGTGCCGGCGGCCAGCAACACCGGGTTCTGGAACCTCGCCCCGAACAGCTCCTGTTCAAGCTGCACCGGCCTCGCTCCCCGATGCGGGCCGCACCGGCCCCGGTGATGGTTCCGCCCGGTCCAGCGTGTCCCTGCGAGGGATCGTGTCCCTTCGTGGCAGGGAGTCGCGCGGGAGGATCGAGTCGGTCGGCGGAACGGTGTCGGGGGCAAAGAACGCGTCGGTCGAGGCCGCGCCCGGGGCGTTGCGGCGGATCGAGTCCGCCCTCAGCGAGTCGAGCCGCAGCGAGTCCAGCAGAAGCGAGTCCCCGGCGGCGATTCGCCGCACCAGGTCTTCGGCGGTCCGGATGCTGTCAAGCGTGCGTGCGGCTTCCCGCACCGCGACGTCCCGGTTGACGGCCTCCGCGGCGATGCGCTGATTCAGGATCGCCAGAGAGGTGCCGAGCCGGCCCTCCAGCACGGCATATTCGGCCGGCCGCGCCTCTGCCCCCTCCGATGCCTGGACGTAGATGTTGTCGTCCAGCCGACTCAGGCGGGCCGCAAGCGTTTGCCGCTCATCCTCGTCGCCGGTCAGCTCGAGCGCCGCCATCACGGCCTTGGCTTCCCAGGCGGAGCCGCGATCGCGATCGGCATACAGGGTGAAGAACTGTCGGGCCAGGTGCGGCGATCCGAGGCTGTCGCGGGCCAGCTCCGCCCCCGCGAAGAGCGCGAGATGGTCCCCCGTCGTGGCCGCTCGTTCGACGAACAGCCCGACATGCTCCATGTGTTCGATGAGCCGCAGCGCTTCGGAAAGCGCGATGGCCGGGAGCAGGATCGCCCGGACCTCCTCGAGCTCCTCGAGACGATCGACGGAGTTCAGCTGCCAGCGGGCGAGGGCGATGCGCGCCTCGCGCGCGGTTCTGTCGTCGCCGCGTGCCACTTCCCCGGCCACTTCCCCGGCTGCCACCGTATCGCCGGCGCGAGCGAGCAGGCGCGCCCGCTCGAGGCGGACCCGGCTGCGCGCGGCGGGCGTCCACCCGCTGCGTTCGGCCGCGGCGAACATGGCGGCCGCGGGTCCTGCGCCCCAGAGGTTGGAGGCTCGCTCCACGGTGGCGAAAACGGTATCGGCCCAGGCCTCCCCGGACGCCTTCTCGAGCACGGTCGCCGCACCCGCGCGCGCGTGGTCGAAGTGGTCGTTGTCGAGCCCGCGCACCAGGCGCTCCAGGGCAACCGCGACGTTCAGCTCGCGGGAGGCCTCCTCCGACCGGTCCAGGCCCGCCCATCCCTCCTCGGCGCGACCGGCGTCGAACGCGGCCCGGGCCCGCCAGAGATGCCCCTCCGCGCGAAGCATCGCGTCCGGCACCTCTTCGAGGGCCTCGTCGAGCAGTCGCATGCCGACGTCGCGCCGGCCCGTGGCGAGCGCCACCCCGCCCAGGTACACGCGGGCCCCCGCGTGCAGGCTGGAGTCGCTCGAAGTCGCCAGCAGGCGCTCCAGCGCCGCCTGCGACCGCGCCCAGTCCCCGCTGTGGAAGTAGGCGCGTCCCATGATGTAGAGCGCGTCGTCGGCCCAGCGTCCGGTTTGGTCGGACCGATAGCTGCGCGCTGCCTTGTCGACTGCCTCCCGATACGCGGAAGCAGCCTCGAGCGGCTGATCCTGAAGGCGGGCGGCCTGGGCATCGTCGAAGGCGCGCCGCGCATTGTAGAGCGAGTTGAAGTAGGCGCAGCCCGCGACCAGACACGCGCACAAGACCGCGGCCGCGGCGGCCGGCCCCGGCAGGCGCCGGCGCTCCCTCACCGGCCGCGCCTCATCGCCCGCTGCGCTTCCCGTTCCTGGGTTCGGCGACGCAGCTTCTCCCTCTTGTCGTAGAGCTTGCGGCCGCGCGCGAGGGCCAGCGTCAGCTTCGCGTACCCCCGGCGCATGTACAGATCCAGGGGAATCAGCGTCAGCCCTTTCTCCTCGACCCTGCCGATCAGACGCCGGATCTCGGCGCGTCTCAAGAGGAGTTTGCGTGGGCGCTCCGGGTCCGCGTTCCAGTGTGTCGCCGGCTCGTATGGGCTGATGTACAGGTTGTAGAGCCACACTTCGGTGCCCTCCAGGCGGGCGAAGGCATCCTTGAACCCCACTTTCCCCGCGCGCACGGACTTCACCTCCGGCCCCTTGAGCACCAGACCCGCTTCGAGCGTCTCGATCACCTCGTATTCGTGCCGGGCCTTTCGGTTGCGGGAGATGACGAGTGGGCCCGCAGGACCCGCCTTGCCTGGCCGCGCCATGGTCTCGCGCCGGGCTAATAGATCAGGACCGGCGTGCCCACGTCGATCAGGTAGTACAGTTCGCGGGCCGCCTCGTTGGTCAGGCGAATGCACCCGTGCGAGATGCGCCGCCGCTCCGGATCGGGATCGAGCACCAGCTCGGGCCGGTAGGTGCCGTGAATCGCGATGCCGTCACCCAGATAGATCGCCGTGGTGCCGAGGGCGCCCGGGATCGAGCGGGACGGGTGCTGCTGCGGAGGAACCGGAACTCCTCTTTCGACGAAGTGCCAGTCGGGAGCGATCCAGACCGGGTTCTTTTCCTTGTACCGGACCTTCATGATCCCGCGGGGGGTGGAGAAGTGCCACTTCTGGCCGGCCCCGTTCAGGTTGAACCCGGTCCCCGTGCCGACGGGCGCCGACCAGATGGCGCGCTCGCCCTCCATGACGAAGAGTCGATTCTCGACCAGGTGAACGACGACGTAGCGCTCATGGGAGGGAAGAAACGATGTCCCCACGGCCACGTCGCGCGCGAGCATCCGCGAGCGGTCCGTAACCAGCGGGTGGCCGTCGAGCACCTGCCCCCGCGTCGCGGCGGGCGCGAGAAGACCGATCAGCAGCAGCGCGGCTCGCACCAACGTTGCCGCGCCGCCCTCAGTCCACCGGTGGCGCCAGCTCGTGCCCGGCATCGTCATCGTGTTCCCCGTTGTCCGAGGTTCCGGCATCGCGGACGACTTGCCGCGCGGCATCACTCGCAGCCCGATAGGCGGCCTTGGAGGTCTCGATCCTGTCCTGGAGTTCGGTGCGCGCGTCCACCGCCGCGCGGCGCCCCGCGTCCACCGCTCCTTTCACCGATTCGATCTGTTCCCGGACCTGTTCGCCGGCGCGCCCCAACCTCTCCTCGAGGCCTTCCTGGGCCACGCGCACTCGTTCCTGGGCGACGTCCCGGAACTCACGCGCCCGGGCCTTCAGCTGCTCCTGGGTCTCCTTGCCGGACCGTGGAGCGAAAAGCAGCGCGAGTCCGGCACCGACCACGGCGCCGAGCAGAAAGGCACCCGTGTTCGAACCGCCGTCGCGCTCGATTACGACCAGCGGTCCGTCTTCTCCCTGAACCATCCCGCCTCTCCCATGCATTAGCCGGCAGCCGCCGCGGGCGGCCGCAGCTGCTCCATCCTGATACAAACTAGGGTTTCCGGAGGGGGATGCCTACCCTGCGAGCCGGCGCCCCTCCGCGGTCTCCCGATCCTCCTACACCTGCCAGGGGTGATTGGCTTCCTCCATGCGGGGAGGGTCGTAGCCCGACCGCCCCAGCAGGCCGTGCACATACCGTTTGCCCAGCTCGACGCCCGGCTGGGTGAGGGGATCCACGCCGTAGAGAAATCCGGCGTACACCGTCGCCGCCTGGAAGAGCAGGATGAGTTCGCCCAGCGCCCCGGCGTCGAGCTTCGCCAGCCGGATCGTCAGGTTGGGCCTCTTGCGCGTTCGAAGCGCGGCCGCGGTCGCGGCGTGCTCGATGGCGATCAGTTGGTGGAGCGTGTGACCCTCGGGGAACTCGAAGGCGGGCAACGGAGCGGGCGCGTCGTCGATCGGGATCGGATCGTCGGCCGCGTCCACGGTGAGAAAGCACACCACCTTGTCCGCGGGCCCTTCCATGAAGAGCTGCAGCAGCGAGTGCTGATCGGTTGCCCCCGCTGCCGGTAGTGGGGTGGGACCGGTGGCCGCGGGCCGGCCGTCGAGCCCCGTGGCCTTGCCGAGCGACTCGCCCCACAGTTGCTGCACCCAGAGGGCGAAGGAGCGGAGACGGTCGCAGTAGGGCATGAAGACGTGCACCCGCTGCCCGCGCTCGACATCGGCGCGGTGCAGCAGGGTCGCGACCACGCCCGCGGGATTCCGGGTCAGCTCGCCCGTGCGGCAACGCTCTTCCATGCGGGCCGCGCCCTGAAGCACAGCCGTCACGTCCAGCCCGGCCGCCGCCGCGGGGAACAGACCCACGGCCGACAGGACCGAGAAGCGGCCGCCCACGTTGGGCGGGACCGGGAGGGTGGGAATGCCGACCTCCCCGGCCAGTCCGCGGAGCGGCCCTCGCCGCGGATCCGTGGTGAAGAGGAGGTGCTCCCGCGCCTGGTCCGGGCCCACATCACGGGCAAGGCGCTCCGCAACCACACGATACAGCGCCAGCGTCTCGGTGGTCGAGCCCGATTTGCTGACCACGTTGAAGAACGTCCTGCGCATGTCGAGGCGGTTCAGCAGTGCGCCGATCGAGTGCGGATCCACGTTGTCCGCCACGTGAAGTCTCGGGTGAGGGGCGGCGGCGGCGCTGGTCCCACGGGCCCGGTCTCCGGCACCGAGCGCATCCCGCAGGGTGCGGGTCCCGAGCGCCGACCCGCCGATGCCGAGCACCACGACATCGTCGAAGCGTCCACGCAGCCCGGCGGCGGCGCGACGGATTCGGGCCGCGGCGTCCAGGGCGCGCGGCAGGTCGAAGAAGCCCATGCTCCCGCCTCGGCGCGCCCGTTGGACATCCTCGTGCGCTTCGCGGAAACGCGAGCCCAGGTCGCCGGCGAGTCGCGCCGGATCGACACCGGCCTCGCCCTCGTCGATGGCGAGGAGATTCCGGTAGTCGACGGTGACCGCGCTCATGCCGCGGTCGGCGACGACGGAGGCCGCCCAGGTCCCGTGCAGGTGTCTTCCACCTTCAGGGTGAGGCCGTCGAAAGCGGGGCGGATGTCGTCCGGGAGGCGCCGACACAGATCGTCGTGCCGCACCCGGTGGGTGAGGTGCGTTAGGTAGGTCCTGCGGGCCCCGACCGCCCGTGCCGCGGCGACGGCTTCCTCGACGTTGAAATGGGTCGGATGGGGATCGCCGTACCACAGCGCGTTGAGCACCAGCACATCTGCTCCCCTGAGCCCTTCCAGCGCCGCCCGCGGAAGCCGCTTGGCATCGGTTACATACCCGAGTCCCCCGACGCGGAAACCGTAGGAGCGGATCCCGCCGTGGGGCACTCCCAGCGGCAGAAAGACATGGTCGAGGATGTCCACCGGCCTTCCCTCCCGGAACGTGCAGACGTCCAGTTCCGGGACGTAGACGCCGTCCGAGGGTCGGGGCCGGGGGTCGAAGATGTACGGAAAACGGCGGCGCAGCTGGCGGGCGACCGAAGGGTGCATCCAGGCGCTGATCCTTCCCCCGTAGAGCGCCGTGAACACCCGAAGGTCGTCGATGCCATGGATGTGGTCGGCGTGCGCGTGCGTGAACCACACCGCATTCAGGGCGGAGACGCCCTCGCCGAGAAGCTGGAGCCTGAGTTCCGGGGGCGTGTCGACCAGGAGCCGGCGGTCCCCGAAGCGAAGCAGGGCGCCGTGCCGCGTGCGCTTGTCGCGCGGGTCGCTCGAGGTACAGGTGTCGCACCGACATCCGATGACCGGCACGCCGTAGGAGGTGCCGGTGCCCAGAAAGGTCAGCGAGAGCGACATCGAGCCAGCTAGAGTTGTTCCACGCGCATGGTGTTGGTCGACCCCCTCTCGTGGAAGGGAAATCCGGCGGTCACCACGACCGAGTCGCCAGGCTTTCCGACCCCCGCACGCACGACCGCCTCCTTTCCGTAGGCGGAGAGGGCCGAGTAGTTCACCGGCATGTCGGCCGCCAGTGTCGGCCATACGCCCCAGACGGGCGCGAGCTGGCGGAAGGTCCGCGGCTCGGTGCACACCGCGAAGATCGGGACGGGCGGACGGTACGACGAAACCAGGCGCGCGGAGAAGCCGCTGCTGGTGATCACCAGCACCGCGGGCGAACCCAGCTGGCGCACGGCGTCCACGGTGCACGAGGCCACGGCGTGTTCGCGCCGGCTCGCGCCCCCGCGCCGCCATTCGTCGGGACGGGCCAGGTAGCGGGGACCTCGAGCCAGCACGCCGGAGCCTTCGATCTCGCGGATGATGCGCACCATCGCCTGCGCGGCGTGCAGCGGGTACTCCCCGACGGCGGTTTCCCCGGAGAGCATCACGGCATCGGTGCCGTCCAGGACCGCGTTGGCGACATCGGAGGCTTCGGCTCGCGTCGGGCGAGGGCTCTGGATCATCGAATCGAGCATCTGGGTCGCGATGATGACCGGGCGGCCCGAGTAATTCGCCAGCTGGACGATGCGCTTCTGCGCCAGCGGCACCTGCTCGAAGGGAACCTCCACGCCGAGGTCGCCCCGAGCGACCATGACCGCGTCGGTCGCATTCACGATCTCCTCGATCGACGCCAGGGCGCGCACCAGTTCGATCTTCGCCACCACGAGAGCGCGGCCCGCGACCCGCTCCTTCAATTCCTCGATGTCCGCGCTTCGTCGGACGAACGAAAGGCCCACGTATTCGACGCCGGCCTCCAGGGCGAAGTCGAGGTCTTCCAGATCCCGCTCGGTGAGCGAGGGAGTGCTGAGGTTGGCGCCGGGCACGTTCATGCCCTTGAAGCTCTTCAGCTGACCGCCGCACTCCACGACGAAGCGCGCCTTGCCCCCGCCCTTGCCCACGCAGCGCAACTCGATCAGGCCATCGTCGAGGAGGACGCGGTCGCCGATCACAACGTCGTCCGCAAGGTGCCCGTAGGTTGTCGGGATCTCCCCGGCGAGAACCGCCTCCTCCGGGGCGATCACCACTTCCTGGTCCTCCGCCAGAAAAAGGGGCGAGTCCAGTTTGCCCACGCGTATCTTGGGGCCGCCCAGGTCCGCGAGAATCGCAACCGGCGTGCCCGCTTCCCTGGCCGCGCGTCGGATCAGGGCTACGGTCTCCAGATGATCCTCACGGAGGCCGTGGGACATGTTCAGGCGCGCCATCGTCATTCCTGAATCGACCAGATGGCGAACCATCTCGGGCGAGAACGTGGCCGGGCCCATCGTACACACCAACTTGGTTCTCAGCATCGCCTTTCTTCCCACTCCCCCGTTGAAGCGCCGGTGTCCCGGCCCCCGCGGTCCGTGTTCGATGTACGGAGCGCCGTTATTCTAGTCTGGTTTGGCCGAAATCACAGCGACCTGCCGTTCCGCGCGCGCCGCGGAACGCCCGAGGCCTCAGGGGCGGCACTCTCGCGCGGGACGGCGAGATGGCCCACCTTTCGCGCCCATGAACGTACACCTCATCGCCGACGAACACGCAGCGCGCCCGGTGGCGCAGCGGCTGGCTTCCCCCGCACGGCTTGCCCTCGACTGCGAGGCGGCCGGCTATCACCGCTATTCCGACCGGCTCTGCCTGGTGCAGCTCTCCGGGCCGCGGGATACGTGGCTCGTCGATGCCCTCGCCTTCGACGCCAGCGATCTGCTGCGGTCACCGCTGGAGGATCCCGGACGCGAGATCATCATGCACGGAGCCAGCTACGATCTTCGCCTTCTGTCGCGGGACCTGGGGATCCGGGTGCGAGGCCTCTTCGACACGCAGGTAGCGGCCGCGCTGCTGGGGGAATCCGCGCTGGGACTGTCCGCGCTGCTCGAACGGTTCCTGGGCGTGCATCTGCCCAAGAAGTACCAGCGGGCCGACTGGGCGATGCGGCCGCTCCCGGCGGATATGCTCGAGTACGCCGCGGCCGACACGCGCCACCTGTCGGCGCTGGCGGACATCCTGCGAGCCCGGTTGGAGAAAATGGGGCGCTTCGCGTGGGCGAGCGAGGAGTTCCGCTGGCTCGAGCGGACCGCCTCCAGGCGCGAAGACCCCGATCCCGATCCGGCGACGAACATGAAGAACGCGCGCCATCTGGCTCCGCGTGCGCTCCAGCGGCTGCGTGCGCTCTGGACCTGGAGGGACGAGGTCGCCCGGCGCAGGGACAGGGCGCCCTTCCGGGTGGCCGGCGACAATGTCCTGCTGCAGCTGGCCGAGTCTCCACCCCGCTCGATCGGGGAACTGGGGCGCCGGCGCGGTCTGTCGCCTGTCCTGGCGCGCACCGACGGCGGGAGACTCTTCGAACACCTGGATCACGCGGAGTCCATCCCGGAATCGCGCATCGCTGCCGGCCGGAGACGCCGCGAGGGGTCGTTCCCGAGGCTCTTGCCGGAGGCCGAGGAGCGCGCCGGAAGGCTGCGCGCCGCGCGCGTCCGCAGGGCACGCGAACTCGGACTGGACCCGGGTCTCCTGCTTCCCAACAAGACCATCCTGCAGATCGTCCGCGCCGATCCGAGCTCACCCGAGGAACTCGCGCGAGTCCCCCAGGTGCGTGCCTGGCAGGTCGAGGTGCTCGGCCACCTGGCCCTCGATATTCTGCGCGCCTGACTGCACGGTTCCCCGCGCCGGGACTGGCGAAAGCCTCCTGATTCGGGCTATGATACACGGCCAATACGGCAAACCGGGGGAACCTGGGCGGCAGGTGCTTACCCCTCGTTTGCTTCGTTCCATCCGGGGATGTGATGACGTCGGAACTACTCGAACGAGACGACCTTTCGGTCTATGTGGTTGCGGGCGTACCGAAGAGCTTCAAGAAGAAACTCGCCAAGTACCTGAGCGAGGAATCGTCCGGCGAGGGCAACCTGATGCTCCTCGACGAGAACATGACGGAATGGCTTCTGGCCCGCCTCAAGGGGAAGAGGCGCCGAAGTCACGAGCAGACTCCGGCATCGTCGGCCCTGTGGCGCTGCTATCGGTCTCTCAGCGCAGCCAGGTACCACCTGAGCGACCAGCCCCTGGAGGGGCGCATCCGGGAGATCAGGAGCGAGATCGAACGGCTCTGGCGAATCACAAGCCCGATTCACGACACGGACGAGGAAGAGGGCTCCTCCTGAGACCGGCCCGGCCGGGACCCGGCGTTCGCTATTCGCCCCGCGCTTCCAGCTCGCGCTTGTATTCGATGCAGTACCTGGCGTGCGGCAGCGCGTCCAGCCGCCGGAAGTTTATCGGCTTCCCGGTTGCCTGACAGCGGCCGAAGTTCTCCGGATCCGAGTAGAGTCGGCGGAGCGCGTCTTCGATCCGGTAGAGATACCGGCCTTCCTTGGTTGCGAAGAGCGCGGCCTTCTCGCGTTCCATCGCCTCGGTGCCCTGGTCCGCCATGTGGTCGGTGTAGGCGGCGAGATTCGAGTCGCCCGACGCCCTGTTCTCCTTCGCCATACGGTCGAAGAGGCCCAGGGACCTCAGCGAGCGAGACCGCTCCTCGAGGAGCCGATTCTCGATGTGCGCAAGTTGCTCCTTGGTGAGAATCGCCACGTTCTGTACCTTGGTAGTCGGTTGTGCGGCTGTCGCTGGCGGGCTGCAGACACCGGGACGCCTTTCGTCCGATCGCCAGCAAATTACAATAATCCGACGGGGTTTCCAACGTGCCGGGCGTTCATGATCCCGGACCCCGCATTCCGGTGGGGCGCCTCCCCACACCCGATCCCAAAGGGCTCCGGCCTGTAAACGACGAGTTCCGTGGACACGATCGCCTGTAAACGTTGCGGCAAGGAGTCGGCCGCGCTGGAGAAGGCCCCGTTCCGCACGGAACTGGGCGAACGGCTGCTGCGCCGCATCTGCCGCCTGTGCTGGGCCGACTGGCTCCAGCACCAGACCCTGCTGATCAATCACTACGGGCTGGATCCACGCGAAGCCAGCTCGAGGAAGTTCCTCTACGAGCAGATCGAGCAGGTCCTGCTCGGCGACGGGGAGGCCGAGCAGGTGGACATTTCCCGGAAGGGCGAAATCGAGTGGTGAGAGGCCTGGGCCATCCGTCCCGGCCCGGCGCGCCGTCCGACCCGGCTCAGGTCGAGAGCACCGCCTCCACCTGAACCAGAGCCTCCTCGAGTTCTTCCCGCCCGATTACCAGTGGGGGCGCGAAGCGAATGACCTGCTTGTGCGTCTCCTTGGCCAGGATGCCCCGGTGCCAAAGGGCCTCGCAGAAGGGACGCGCCGGACCCGACGACGCTCTGATGACCAGGCCGATCATCAAGCCCCGGCCGCGCACTTCTTCGACGTGCGGGGAGTCGATGGCGCGCAGCCTCTGCATGAACCATTCGCCCAGCCGGGCGGACCGCTCGACCAGCCCTTCCTCGACGAGGACCGCCAGCGCCGCGCGCGCGACCGCGGCCGCCAGCGGATTGCCGCCGAAGGTGGAGCCGTGGTCGCCGGGACGGAACACGTCCATGAACTCCGAATCCGCGATCGCCGCCGAGACCGGGTACACGCCGCCGCCCAGGGCCTTGCCCAGGATGAGCACGTCCGGACGCACGTCCTCCCAGTCGCAGCACATGAGTCGTCCGGTGCGCCCCAGTCCGGTCTGGATCTCGTCGGCGACCAGGGCCACCTGATGCCTTGAGCAGAGGTCCCGGGCAGCACGCAGGTAGCCGCGCGGGGGCACGATGACGCCTCCTTCGCCCTGGATGGGCTCGACCAGGAAGCCCGCGGTGCACTCGTTGATGGCGTCGCGCAGGGCGTCGATGTCCCCGTAGGGGATCCTGCGGAAGCCGGGCGTGAACGGGCCGAAGCCTCTCCGGTACTCGAACTCGGAGGAAAAGCCCACGATGGTGGTCGTTCTGCCATGGAAGTTGTTGTCGCAGACGATGACCTCCGCCTTGTCGCGCGGGATCCCCTTCACCTGGTAGCCCCACTTGCGGACCATCTTGATCGCGGTCTCCACGCCTTCCGCGCCCGTGTTCATGAGCAGGACGCGCCCGAAGCCGGTGAGCTCGCACAGCTCGCGCTGGAACGGGCCCATCTGGTCGTTGTGGAACGCGCGCGAGGTGAGGGTCAGGCGCTGCATCTGATCCCGCGCGGCGCCGACGATGCGCGGATGCCGGTGACCCTGATTGAGTGCGGAGTAGGCGCTCAGCATGTCGAGATAGCGGCGTCCCTCCACGTCCCAGACCCAGACGCCCTCGCCCCGTTCGAGCACGACCGGGAGCGGATGGTAGTGGTGGGCGCCGAATCGGTCGGCTTCATCGAGGTAGGATGACGTGATCGCCTGCGTTGCGGTGTCCTGCATGGTGTCGGCCTCCGGAAGCGGGCCCCGCGGGCGTCGCGTCAGCGTGTCGATGCGGCGCCGCGAAAGGTCACGGGCGGAAACGGGTTTTCGTTGACACTGAGCTGAAAGACGTCGGGGCGGGCATAGTGACCCACCACGTCGAAGTCGAACTTCCCGCGCGTGACGGCGTCGGGATCGAGGCGGGCGAAGAGAATCCCCTCCTGGTCCCAGAGGGGTCCCGCCAGGCGCGCCCCGGACGGGGAATAGATCGCGCTCCCGCCGGCGCACAGACGTTCCGGCCAGTCCTTGAGTTCGCCGGCGATCTCCAGGTCGGCCGGGTACTGGGCGCGGGTGGCGTACTGGTTGCAGCCGAGCACGAAGCACCTTCCTTCGAGGGCGATGTGGCGGAGCGTGGCCTGCCAGCGCTCGCGTCCGTCGGCGGTGGGGGCCAGGTAGATCTCCACCCCCTTCGCGTACATCGCCGTGCGGGCCAGCGGCATGTAGTTCTCCCAGCAGATGAGGCCGCCGACCCGGCCCAGGGGCGTGTCCACGACCGTGAGCGTGCTGCCGTCGCCTTCGCCCCAGATGAAGCGCTCGGCGGCGGTCGGCTTGAGCTTTCGATGCTTCCCCAGCAGCGAGCCGTCGGGGCCGAAGTAGAGAAGCGTGCAGAAGAGCGTACCTCCGCTGTAGTCGGCATCCCGCTCCACGATCCCGACGGCCAGGTAGACGCCGTGAGCCGCCGCGGCCTCGCCGATGCGGTCGGCGGCCGGGCCCGGGACTTCCACCGCCCCCTTCAGGTATCGGTCCCATGTTCGGCGGCCTGCCGGCGAACGACCGCCCACGGACGTGCCGAAGGCCAGACCCCAGGGGTATCCGCCCACATAGGCTTCCGGGAAGAGAACCAGCTGCGCTCCCCCTGCGGCGGCTTCGGCGGTGAGCGCGTGCACCTTCCCGATCGCCGCCTCCTGGTCGAAGGGGACCCCGGCCCCCTGCACCACCGCGACCCCGATGCCCTCGTTGTCGTTCATCCGGTTCTCATCCGATTCGTCGGTCCGGAAAGCGCACCTGGACATCGTCCGGGCGCTCACATTCCGTACCAGTGGCTTCCGCCCGCTACGTGGAATAATGCATCAAGAGTATGCTTCGCGCGACAGGGCCCGGCGCCGCGTCAGCCTCCTCGATACGCGATCTCCGCAACCACCTCGCCTACGACCTCCAGCGTTGCCGGGCTCACGTTGGCGGCGACGTCGTTCGGGGTGTGCCAGAGCGAGTTTCCCGGCCCGTACTCGAAGTCGATGATGTCCACGGCCGGGATCCCGGCTTCGTTCAACGGCACGTGGTCGTCCTGGATGGGAGGACGCACCGTCATCGGGAAGAGGCGGCCGTATCCCAGGTCGCGCGCGATCCCCCAGACGCGCTGCACCACGCGCGGAGCGTAACGGGAGGAGTACCCTTCCACGGGGAAACCGGGATCGCGGTCCCCGACCATGTCGAGGAGGACCGCATAGCGCGGCTGGCCGCCCAGCGGCTGCTCGGCGTAGCGCTCGGAGCCGATGAACATGTCCGCCGTGGTGGGGCCGTAGTCCTCACCGTCCACCATGAGCAGGTCGACGCCGACGGGGGGCGGCTGAACGGAAAAGAGCTCGGCAAGCGCCAGGAGCACGGCCACGCCGGAAGCGCCGTCGTTGGCCCCCGGGACGGGCGTGTCACGCTCCTCCGGATTGGTGCTCTGGTCGGAGATGGGCCGGGTGTCCCAGTGAGCCAGGAAGAGCAGCCGGTCGGGGTTGGCGGCGTTGAAGCGGGCGAGGACGTTGGCCAGCGGCAGGGTGTCGCCGGCGGTGGTGGTGTAGCGGAAGCGGTCGACGATGACCGTGTCGGCGTGCGCCGTCAGGTGCTCGACCATCCACTCCAGCTGTGCGGCATGACCAGCCGTGCCCGGCACCCGCGGCCCGAACGCGAGCTGCGTCTCGATCAGCTCGAAGGCACGCGCTCCCGGGAAGGCTGGGCGTTCGACTCGCTGGGCAGGCTCGCTACCCCGCTCCCCTCCGCAGGCCAGCGTTGCCGCCAGCAGAAACGCCGAATACCCGGAGAGGCGCGTCATGCCGGCATCTCGGCCGTCGGCTCAACTGCACTCGCTGAAGCCGCACACATGGCACTTCACGCACCCCTCCTCGAAGGAGAGCTGACCGGTGCCGCAGTCCGGACAGCTGCCCAGATAGCCCGACCTGGAGGAGCTGCCGCCGGAAGACTCGACGGCAGGGGTGGCCGGCCCGGCGGCTGAAGTCACGGGAGCGGTGAGGACGAGTTCGGCCTGGATTCCGTCCTTTTCCTGCAGGTAGTACTCGATCGCCTGGCCGATGGCGTCGGGGGCGGAAAGGACCTTGCGGAGCCCGAACCCGACGGCGCGGTCGCAGGAGATGCCGCGAAGCTGATCGCGGACGGCGGTAATGGGGATTCCCGAGCGAAGTGCGAGAGAGATCAGGCGCCCGATCGCCTCCGCGTCCGCCATTGCGGCGCCGCCCGCCTTGCCCAGCGTGCAGAAGACCTCGAAGGGTCGTCCGGTCTCGTCCTCGTTGATGGTGACGTAGAGATCGCCGAGCGGACAGTCCATCTTCACGGTACGTCCCTTCAGGAGCGCGGGGCGCTTGCGCTTGTGGCGGCCGGCGCCGGCCAGGCGGTCGCGGTCCCGGTCACGCTGCGCGTATTCCTCGAGCTTGCCACGCAGCCGGTGACATTCCTCGCGCGCATCCGCGAGCTCCTGCTCGATCTCGCCGGTCGTCTGCGTTTTCTCGCCGGTCGTTTCCGGCTCCTTCTCGGTCTTGCCGGTCGAGAGCACCTGCATCGGGCGGGACCCGTCGCGGTACACGGTCACGCCCTTGCACCCCAGCGAGAAGGCCAGCTCGTAGATCTCGCGGACATCCTCCGGCGTCGCCTCATGGGGAAAGTTGGTGGTCTTGGAAATGGCGGCGTCGGTGTACTTCTGGAACGCCGCCTGCATGCGCACGTGCCATTCCGGGGTGATGTCGTGCGCGGTCACGAACACCCGCTGCACGTCCTCGGGCACCTCCTCGTGGTGGATGTGGCCGCTCTCCGCCACCCGCTCCATGAGTTCCTCCGAGTACCAGCCCCCCTCCCTGGCGATGCGCACGAAGTCCTCGTTGACGTCGGGCATCAGCACGCCGGCCTGGTTGCGCATGAACGCCACCGCGAACAGGGGTTCGATGCCGCCCGAGCAGCCAGCGAAGATGGAAATGGTGCCCGTCGGGGCGACCGTGTCGAGGTTGCAGTTGCGCAGCGGACGCATCGGACGAATGCGGCTTCCGTCGGCGCGGCGGGCGCAGCTCTCCTCGGGACCCCAGATGGATTCCGTCCAGGCCGGGAACACACCCCGGCTTTCCGCCAGCTTCGCGGAAGCGACCTTGGCTTCCTCGTCGATGAAGCGCATGACGGTTTCGGCGAGCTTCACGGCGGCATCGGAGTTGTACGGGACTCCCAGCCGCACCAGCATGTCCGCCCAGCCCATCACGCCCAGCCCGATGCGTCGTATTCTCTCCGCCAGCTCGGTGATCTGCGGCAGCGGATAGCGGTTGGCGTCGATCACGTTGTCCAGGAAGTGCACGGACAGGTGGACGACCCGGCGGAGCCCCTCCCAGTCGATTGCGTCCCGGGAATCGTCGTCCCACGAGCTCCCCCTGCGCACGAACGGGCCGAGATTGAGGCTCCCCAGGTTGCACACGTCGTAGGGCAGCAGCGGCTGTTCACCGCACGGATTGGTGGCCTCGTATTGGCCCAGCTTCGGCACCGGGTTGAATTCGTTGGCCCGGTCGATGAAGAAGACGCCCGGCTCGCCGGTCTTCCACGCACCCTGCACGATCATGTCGAAGATCTCGCTCGCGTTCTCGCGACCCACGACATCGCCGGTGCGCGGGCTGACGAGGTCGTAGTCCTCGCCCTTCGCCACCGCCTGCATGAACGCGTCGGTGATGGCGACCGAGATGTTGAAGTTGGTGATCTGGGACGTGTCGTCCTTGCAGGTGATGAAGGTGCGGATGTCGGGATGGTCCACCCGCAGAATGCCCATGTTCGCGCCCCGGCGCGTCCCTCCCTGCTTCACGACCTCGGTGGAGGAGTCGTAGAGGCGCATGAAGGACACCGGGCCGGACGCGACTCCCATGGTGGAGCGCACGGTGTCGCCCTCGGTGCGCAGGCGGGAGAACGAGAACCCCGTGCCTCCTCCCGACTGGTGGACCAGCGCCATGCTCTTGAGGGTGTCGTAGATGCCGCTCTTATCGTTGGAGAGGGCATCGTCGACGGGGAGCACGAAACACGCGGAGAGCTGTCCGAGAGGCCGTCCCGCGTTCATGAGCGTGGGAGAGTTGGGCTCGAACGTGCCGGTCGCCATGAGGTCGTAGAACCGGCGCGCGACCTCGTCGATCGCCGCGTCCGTTGCGCCATGGCGGCGGTCCTCCTCCGCGATCACGCGCGCGACCCGCCAGAACATGGTCTCGGGCTCTTCGGTCGGCTCGCCCTCCTCGTTCTTCTTGAGATAGCGGAGCCCGAGGACGATGCGGGCGTTCTCCGTAAGCGTCGCGCGCGGGAGATCGGGGGGGGGCACGTCGTGCGCCGGTGGAGCGTCCGGAGATGCGGGTCGTTGGGCCGCCATGCTGCCTTCCATTTTGTCGGATTTGCCGGAGTTGTGGGAAAACGAGTGGAAACAGCCCCCACCTTTGTGCAAAACAAGCAGAAAGCACGCCAGCCAGGGTGTCGGCTTGTGGAAACTGCTCGGCACCCCGCAGAACCACCGTATCTAGTGGCGCCGGTGTCTCAGGGGTGCCGTATGTCGCGTATGATCGAACATCATAAGATACCATGCGCGCGACGCGCAAGCGTTGCGCGGCCGCAGCAGTGCGCCGGACGAACCACCGGGCCGGGTGCGCTCCGGGCACCGGTCTCCCCGCTGGCGGCCCCGTCCTCTAGAACGCCGATCCCAGGCGCAGATGGAGCCGACCCTTGCGCACGCGAAGCGCCGCCCCGGGGGGATCGTTCTCGGCCCTGAGAGGGAAGGCCACCCCCATGCGCACGTCGGTGGAGAGGGTCCAGAACGGCAGCGCGTTCACGGTTAGTTCGAGTCCGACGGAAGCGAGGGCAGCCCGTTTCGGACTCCGGGAGGGCTCGGCCTCGCCCTCCGGGCCCCAGGCGTTGCCCGCATCGGCGAACAGGCTCGCGCCGACCCGGTCGAAGTAGAGCGGCCAGGCCCCGAGACCCCGGCGAATGAGCGAGAGCGGCACCCGGTATTCGGCCGACGCCGACCAGGCGATGCGTCCCCGGCGGGACGCGATGGAGTAGCCGCGCACCGGAAAGAGGAGGGGCGAGCCTCCGAAGAGGCCGAAGCCGGTGATGCGCTCACGCGTGCCGGCGGCGTCTCCAACCTCGAAATGAAAGCCGTCGGCGCCAGGCCCGCGCGCAATGCCGCCGCTCGCGCGCAGGGCGAACACCTGCTGGGCGAAGCCGACGTTTCCGAGCGCCCGGTAGAGGGACAGGCGACCGGTCATCTCCTCGAAGCCGTGGTCGGCGGAGGGGTTGCCGGCGAGGTCGTCGGGAAGATCGAGCACGCGCGCGACGCGACCGCGAAGGGCGCCGGAAACACCGTCTGCGCGGGTCATGGACATGGCGTACGCGCGGGCGGTGTTGAAGCCCACGGTCGCGGCCAGCTCCCCGACGCGCCGGGTTGGGCGGTTGAGCCGGAAGGTGGTGGAGGGTTCGAGCGTCCCGTCCAGCAGCTCGGAGGACACCCAGTTGTGGCTGGCCTCGAGGGTGAGGCCGATGCGGTTGCGGAAGCGCGCCCGCTGGAGATCCACGCTCAGCTGCACGCGCCGTTCCCTGTCCACCACATAGAGCGTGTCCAGGTCCCCGTTCCCGCGCTCCCCCAGGGTCAGGCCCGCGGGATCGTAGAGCTGGCCCGCCGAGAGGGTCACCACGGGGTTGCCCAGCGCCGCGGTCGTGTATCCGAGACGGCCTTCCCCACGGCGCTTGTCGGGAATAAGGCGGCCCCAGGCCCGAAACGAGTGGCGGTCCACCAGGTCGCGCCCGGAGGTCGAGAAGCCGAAGGCGCGGCCGACGACATCGCGCTCCCGGATCCTTCGCGGCGGGGAGTAGAGCGGCTGCCAGTAGGTCGGGAGAAGCGAGCGGAACGCCCGGTACGGCCTGCTCTCGGCTTCGATCGCGGCCTCGAAGCGGTCGGGAGAACGATCGGCGCCCACGAGGAAGCGCGGGTCGCCGGCCAGGGGTTCGAACCACTCGCCCGGGTCGTACGGTATGCGTTCGATGTCCCAGCCGTCGAGGTGGTAGGCCGAGTAGTAGATCCACTCGCCCGCCGGGTCGATGGACGGGTGGGCGGCCCCGGTCAGCAGGTTGGTGACCTGGCGCACTGCCCCCGGGCGTCCGTCCCCGTCGATGGCGACCGCGAACAGGTTGGGGATGCCGGTTCGGTCGGAGGACCACAGCAGGGTGCGCCCGTCGGGGGACCAGGCGGGGCTCGCGTCGACGGCGCGGTCGTCGGTCACCCGCGCGACCACCCCGCCGCCGGCATCCAGAATGACGACATCGAAGCGGCCTCCGGTCCGCCACTGCGATACGGCGATGCGGGCGCCGTCGGGCGACCAGCGCGGAAAGGCCCAGTGCACGGCGGGATCCGCTTCCGCCAGCGGGCTGACTTCGCCGGTGGCCAGCTCCACCAGGACGAGCCGGTTGGTGCCGTCCCCCTCCTGTACAGCAACCGCCCGGTCGCCATCCGGGTGCACGTCGGGGGAGGCCAGGCGTCCACCGCGGGTGACGCGGGTCACGCGGCCGCCCGCATCGGCGTGGTAGAGGTCGGAGTAGATCCGGTAGCGGTCCGCCAGCTCGAACTGGGCGAAGATCACCCCGCCGTCGGGCGTCCACGAAAAAGTGGACAGGCCGTTGGTGCGGGTGAACCGGCGCTCTCCGCCGCCGTCGAGGTCGCGCAGGCGCACATGAGCGTCCGAGCGGCCGTCCGCGAGCGCAAAGGCGAGGCGCGCCCCGTCCGGCGAGACCCGCGGGTAGAGCGCCTGGCGCGCCCCGCGGGTCAGGGCTTCGCCGGTGGTGAGCGGCTGCAGGGCGGCGAGGGAATCGGAGAGGGCGCGGTACTCGGCGGAGAGGGACGCTCGCCACGCCTCCCAGGCCTGCGAGAACGAGATGCCGAACGCCGAGCGCGCGGCGGCGTCGATCCGGTACGGCACCAGCTGTCCCGCCACCTGCTGCACGAGCTGCTCCATCCCCAGGGTGTCCGTGCGTTCCATCAGGAAATGGAAGAACTCGGAGCCGTAGACGTAGGGACGGAGACCCGCCGGCCACACCGGGCTCCTGCCCGAGACGACGGACAGCGGTTCGAGGTCGTTCTCCAGGACGCCGGTGCGGAGCACCATGTCCTGCCAGGTGCCGTGGACGCGGCCCGCGTCCGTCAGCGTCGACTCGTAGTAGGTGGCGATCCCCTCGGTCAGCCAGGTGGGCGTCGCGCGCCCGGGGAAGAAGGGCCACGTGGCGGGGTAGCGGCCCAGCACGGCACGCAGCACCCCGCCCAGCCCGCCCGCGGGATCGAGGTGGAAGATGTGGACCAGCTCGTGCGTGACCACCAGCTCCATCCACTCGTCGAAGTAGTTGAGCGAGCCTCCGTCCGCGGGCGGGCGCGCAAAGAGGGTGATGCGGTTGCCGGGGACCACGTTGGCGAAGCCGTTGGAGTAGTCGGCGTGGTCGGTGAGCACGATGTCGATGGCGCCCGGCGGTGGCGCGGTGAACCCCGAGGCGAGCTGCGTCCAGGCCCGCTCCGCGCGGTCGGCCAGCCGGGTCGCCAGCGGATGGAGGGCCTCGGGATAGGTGATCCGGAAGTGTTCGGTGTCGAAGGTGCGCCAGTTCTCGTCGGGGGGCACCTGGGCGGCGGCCGGCGCAGGTGCCGGGAGCGCTCCCGCCAGGAACAGCAGCGGCAGGAGCACCCTTGTCAGCGCGCGGGCGCGGGCGCCACTCTTGTCCGGGAAACGGCAAAAACGGGTTATCATCGCATCATGGAAGCCAAGGCAGGCATCTGGTACCGGCTGGGCTACGCCTGGGAGACCGCGCGCATGGGTTCGGGGGCCGGAAACGGCAAAGGATCCGGCCGGGGACGGCGGCTCGTCGCGTCTGGAAATGGGAGCACGCCCTCTGCCGCGCGCAAGCCCGCCTCCTCCCTCCTCTGGGGGAACCTGCTCGGCGAAGCCGGCGGGCTGGCCCGGCGGGCGGTGGGGAGACGAGCCCGTCGCGCCTCGGCGCGCGGCGACCTGCCGCGGGCGGCGCTCGCGGGGGCCGGGGCCGCGCTCGCGGCGCGCGCGATCGGTTCACTGGTCGCGGACGATGCGTCGTCCGGGGACGATCCCGGGCTTGGCCTCGAGCTCGTGCAGGGCGCGGCCGAGGGACTGGCGCTCGCCGTCCTCAGCCGCCACCTCCCCGGCGGCCGCCTGCTGCAGGCAGGGCTGTGCGGCGCCGCTCGGTACGCCGCGACGCCCCGGGGCGGGCTCCCGCGCGTCATCCACCCCATCGCGCCCGCGATGGTCCGAACGTTGTCCGCGCTGGCGCCGGAGGGCCGCCGTGACCCGGGACTGCTCGAACACGCGGCGTTCGCGGCGGCGTTCGTGCTGCTCTACCGGCGGGGGACGCGCTGAGCCGGTCAGCAGCCCGCGGGCTGCACGCCCTTCGGGTCTTCACGCTCCACCGGGCGTAAGGGAGCCCAGCACCCGGGGGCCCGAAGCCCCCGTCGCCTCCGGCGCGTTGGCCGGCAGGCCCTGCAGATGGGCCCACGCCAGCACCGCGAAGCAGGCGGCTTCGCGCGCTTCCGGATCGAGACCCAGTTCGGTCAGATCACGCACCGGGACGGGCGCGAGCCGGTCGGCGATCATCCCCGCCAGCACCGGGTTCAGCGCGCCGCCGCCCGCCAGCAGCACCTCGCTCACGCCACGGGGGAGCACCCAGCGGCGATAGGCATCGGCGACGGAGGCGGCGGTAAAGGCCGTAAGCGTCGCGACCACGTCCGTCCAGTCTCGCCGTGTTCGCGGCTCCCGGCGTTCCACGAACCTGCGGACGAACGCGGTGCCGAAGACCTCGCGGCCGGTGGATTTGGGCGGCTGGCGGCGCAGGAACGGGTGCTCCATCAAGCGATCCAGCAGCTCGGCATCCACCTCGCCAGCCGCGGCGAGCTCACCGTCGGCGTCGAAGGTCCGGCGGCCGCCCGTGGCGAGTTCCGCGGCGGTGTCGATGAGCGCGACCCCCGGACCCGTGTCGAAAGCGAGGACCGGTTCGCCTTCAGAAGCCGCGGGCAGCCAGGTGACGTTGGCCATCCCTCCCAGGTTCTGGAGGGCGCGCGGCCGGTCGGGCGCGGAGAAGAGCAGCCGGTCCGGCCAGGGCACCAGAGGCGCGCCGTGCCCCCCGGCCGCCACGTCGCGCGTGCGGAAGTCGCTCACCACCGGGATGCCGGTGATCTCCGCGATGGTCGCGGGATCGCCCAGCTGGAGGGTGGCGCCGCGACCCTCCCCCGAAGGTGGGTCGTGCCACACCGTCTGGCCGTGCGAGCCGATCGCCGCAACTGTCCGCGGGTCCACGCCGGCGCGTGCGCACGCGTCAAGCGCGCAATGCGCAAGACGTTCCCCGAGGACCGCGTGCAGGCGGGCCAGTTCGGCCGGTCCGCCGCTCTCGATCGCGCGACGGATCCAGTCCCGCTCCTCCGGTCGGTAGCGCTCGCTGTGAAATCCCAGCAACCGCCACGAGAAGGTCGCAGAGGTCGTGCCGTCCACCTCGAGCAGGGCGGCGTCGACACCGTCGAGCGAGGTGCCGGACATCATCCCCAGGACCTTCATGACCGGGGCGGTCACGCGCCCGCGGTGGGCCTGCGGGACGACCGGCGGCACCTGTATCGCGATCCGGTGGCGGTCATCCGGCTGCGTCTGCATCGCGAGGCGGCAGCGGTCATCGGGCGGCACCGGGGACATCCGTCACCCGCCCGCCGCTCTCCTTCAGGAGCGCGCGCGCCTCGTCCGCGGCGAGCCCGCGGCGAGCCATCACGATGGCCGTCTTGACGTGGCCGCCGGCCTCCTCCAGCAGGGCCCGGGCCGGGTCCCGCTCCAGCCCCACGGTGGTCATCAGGATGCGCTCCCCGCGGTCCTGGAGCTTCCGGCAGGTCACCTGCAGATCCACCATGAGGTTTCCGTAGACCTTGCCCATGAGGACCATGGCGCCGGTCGTGATGGTGTTCAGGACCAGCTTGGTGGCGGTGCCCGCCTTCATGCGCGTCGAGCCCGTGATCACCTCGGGACCGACCAGGGGGGCGATGACCACGTCGTGGGTGGCGAGCAGCTCAGCGGAAGGAGGCGTGCACAGCAGGAAGCCGGTGCGGGCGCCCCGCTCGCGCGCGCGCCGCAACGCGCCGTGCACGAAGGGCGTGGTGCCGGAGGTGGCGATGCCGAGGACGAAATCGTCGCCGCCCACGGTGAGGTGGTCCATCTCGCGGGCGCCGTCGCGCGGGTCGTCCTCCGCCCCCTCGCGCGCCCGCACCAGCGCGCCGTGGCCCCCCGCGATCACGCCGACCACCATCGACGGGTCCGTCCGGTAGGTCGGGGGCATCTCGGCCGCGTCGAGCACGCCCAGGCGTCCGGACGTTCCCGCGCCCACGTAGATCAGCCGGCCGCCCCGGCCGAACGCATCGCGCGCCAGCTCCATGGCCCGGGCGATGGCGGCAGCCTCCTCTCCGACGGCCGCTGCCACGGTGCGGTCCTCGTCATTGATGAGCGCAACGATCTCCGCGGGCGACAGCCGGTCGACGCGGCGCGAGCGCGGATTGCGCTGTTCGGTCAGACGATCGTCCAGCATGTTGCGTGTCCGGACTCCGGGCAGACGGGACTCCTCCCCTCCTCATCCAGGCAAAGCTAGCAGACGATGGATGAATCCGCGCGAGCACCGGGAGTGGCGAGGCGTCCGGGCTGGCAAGAAGGCGCCGGGCTGGAAAGGGGCCGGGCCGGCGAGGCGCCCGGAACTTGCCGCGACCCCGAAGATCGCAAGCGGTGTAGCAGGAACCGGCGAAACCGCTTCATCATTCGAGACATGGACCCCATCATCACGAGGGCCGCAATGGCACGTCGGAGATCACGCGTCTGGGCAGTGGGCTTCTGCGCGATCCTCCTGACCGTCTGCTCGGACGATCCCGCGACCACCGCCCCGCCCACTCCTCCCCCGCCGCCTCCCCCCCAGGAGCCGCATGCGGCCGAGCGGGCCGCGCTGATGGCCCTGTACAACGCGACGGACGGGACGCAATGGCATGGGCGGAGGAACTGGACAACCACCGGTAGCATCCGGGACTGGCAGGGGGTGTCGACCAACTCCGCCGGCCTGGTCACCGCGCTGTCGCTCCCGGACAACAACCTGTCCGGTACGCTCCCGCCCGAACTCGGGAATCTGACTCAACTGAGACAACTGGATTTCGACGACAACGAGTTGACGGGTCCGATCCCGCCGGAACTCGGGGATCTGCCCCAACTGAGACGTCTGGTTCTGGGGGGCAACCAGCTGACGGGTTCGATACCGCCGGAACTGGGCGGGCTGAACCAGTTGACCATGCTCGATCTGGGCAACAACAGCCTGAGCGGGACGATCCCTTCCGAACTCGGATCCCTGCCGCGCCTCGACTCCCTGCTGCTTCACCGCAACGAGCTGACCGGCCCCATCCCCCCCCAACTTGCGAACATTGCCTCCCTGCGGAGGCTGCTCCTGGCGTTGAACCAGTTGACGGGTCCGGTGCCGCCGGAACTGGGCAACCTGGCGAATCTCACCTACATGAGCCTCAGCCGTAACGAGTTGACGGGCACGATTCCGCCCGAACTGGCGAAGCTGAGCGCGATTCGGATTCTGTCGGTTTCGCGGAACAACCTCACGGGAACGATTCCGCCCGAGCTGGGAAACCTGACCACCCTGGAAGGGCTGTATCTCTACCAGAACCAACTCACCGGCGGGATTCCCGTTTCGCTGGGCAACCTGTCGGAACTGGAGACGCTCTGGATCCACGACAACGGGCTTTCGGGTCCCTTGATCGAGGAACTCGCCGATCTCGCGGGGCTTGAGGACCTGCGCGCCGCGGACAACGAGCTGAGCGGCGAGCTGCCCCGCAATCTGGGCAGACCCCGGGCCCTGGCTCGACTCGAGCTCGAGGGGAACCGGGATCTGGCCGGCCTGCTGCCGCGCAGCCTGGTCGACCTCGAGTTCCTTCAGGTATTGTCGTACGAGGCAACCGGCCTGTGCGCTCAGATCGACGACGGGTTCCAGGAGTGGCTGCGGAAGATCCCGGACGGCAGCAGGACGGATTGCGATGTCGGGCAAGTCGAACGACTGGCCCTCAACAACTTGCACGATGCGACCGGCGGCCCGTCATGGACGAACGGGGCGGCGTGGGGCACCGACGCTCCCCTGGGAGGCTGGCATGGCGTGACCACCGGGGACGGACGTGTCGTGGAAGTGGTCCTGTCCGCCAACGGCCTGTCGGGTCCGCTCCCTCCGGAGATCGCCAACCTCACCAAATTGCGGCTGATGGACCTGGCCGGGAACGACCTGTCCGGCGGGTTGCCGAGCGCCATCGCCGGCTTGCACGAACTGGCCGAGTTGCGCCTGGACCGGAATCCGGGGCTGGAGGGCGCGCTGCCGTTCGAGCTCCGGCAGCTGGAACGGGTACGCGTGCTGCTCCACGACGACACCGGCCTGTGCGCGTCCCCGGCGCCGGACTTCCAGGCGTGGTACGGCGCGATCGACGAGACGGCCGGCGCCGTCTGCGACAATCCGGACCAGGTCACGGTATCCCTGCCCATGGTCTACCTCACCCAGTCGGTCCAGGCCCCGTCCGGACAAGTGCGGCTGGTGGCCAACCGCGACGCGCTTTTGAGGGCGTTCGTTACAGCCGAGGAACCGCGCGGGTTCTTCGAGCCCGAGGTCGTGGCGGTCTTCACCGGGCGGGACGGGGACGAGGTCCACCGCGCGGTCATGAGCCGCGATGCCAACCAGATCCCCGCCGAGGCGGACGAGGGCGATCTCAAGCTGTCCTACAACGCCGTGATCCCCGCTGAGATCGTCATCCCGGGCGTCGAGATGGTCGTGGAGGTCGACCCCGCGGGCAGCCTGCCCCTCGCTCCCGGGAGCGAAGTCCGATTCCCGGCCGAGGGATCCGACTCCCTGAACGTGGTGGAAGTGCCCCGGATGGAGCTCACGCTGGTTCCGGTCATCGCGGCTGCGGAACCCGACACATCCGTTCTGGCGTGGGTCCGCGGCGTCTCCGCCGACAGTCCCGAGGCAGGACTGCTCAGGCACGCATTTCCGTTTGCCGAGTTCAGCGTCCGCCCGCACCAGGCCTATCACACCTCGCTGGACCTCACCACCTCGGCCGGGCAGGTGTCCCTCTTTGGAGAACTCGAGGCGCTGCGGGCGTCGGAAGGCGGCACGGGCTACTACTACGGGGTCGCCGCCGACCTGGGGTCCGTCGCCGGTCGCGGGCAGTTGCCCGGCTGGGTGAGCGTCGGCGTGGCGAGATCGACCACGCTGGCGCACGAAATAGGGCACAACCTCTCGCTCAGGCACGCCCCGTGCGGCGATCCCAAGGGCGTCGATCCCAGGTACCCCTACGAGGATGGGAGCATCGGCGTGTGGGGATACGACTTCCGCAATGGATCCACCGTGCCTCCCGACCGCGGCAAGGACATCATGACCTACTGCCGGACGTTGCCCTGGCTCAGCGACTACTATTTCGAGAAGGTGATCGACCATCGCGCGCAGCTGGCTGCGGACACCGCGAGCGCACAGCTGGCCGCAGCGAACCCGGGCTCCGACATGCTCGTGCTCCGGGGCGGCATGGTGGATGGCGAGCTGTGGATCGAGCCGGTGTTCTCGATGCGCGCGGCGGCAAGACTGCCCGGGACGTGGGGTCCCTACCGCATTCGCGGGTCCACCTCCGACGGCGGGGCGCTCTTCTCGCTGGACTTCACGCCCCGCGACGACGGGCACGGCGGCAGGCACTTCTTCTTCACGGTGCCCATTGACGCCGGCTGGGAGGATGCGCTCGAACGCATCACCCTGACTGGGCCGGAGGGCCAGGCATACGTGGACCAGGCCGACGAGCGCCGCATCACCGTGGTCACCGAACCCGGGACGGGACGCCTGCGCGCGATCCTGCGGGACTGGGAGGGGGCGCTGCCGGACGGGCTCGGGGACGGGGCCGGCCTGGAGGTGAGCATGACGCGCGGGCTCAGGGAGGCGGTGCGGCTGCGGAGGTGACGGGAGGAGCGGGATCACGCGCTCCGCACCCGATCATCCAAACCCTGACGTTACGTCATGCGGCATCATGTTTGTATCTTTCTGTGGTCGTTAGAGTTACAGGATTGTCAGGCCGACTTCCCGCTGTTTGACTCCCGCCGATTCGCGAACCTCAGCCGCGAGGTCTCGAACGGGCTTCCAGTGCCTTCCGAAGCTGTCCCTCGTCGGCTCTCTGATAGCACTGAAGCACCGTCTTGGCGGTCTTCCAGCCTCCGAGGTCGCAGAGGACCTTGAGCGGCTGGTCCATGAGGTCGGAAGCGAACTTGCGCCGCAACGAGTGCCAGCCCCGCCCACGCTTGGGTTCGAGTCCCGCGAGCTTCTGGGCTCGGTTCCACCAGAAGCGCGCCAGCGTCCGGCCCGCGCACCGCGAGGGATCTCGTGGTGCGGGGAGCACCGGAGCAACCTCGATCCCGGCGCTCCGCTCTTGCGCCTCCTCAAGGACGGCGACCGCCTCGGCCGTCATCGGAGTCCGGTGTTCGTAGCCTGTCTTCTCGTGTTCGGCCCTCCACCGGATGGCTCGGGCTTCAAGGTCGATATCCGACCACCTGAGGTG